>Ga0066372_10000306_pt1 | contig 17880 bp, 16 predicted proteins | sample Knorr_S15_td_250_FD_77011 | JGI IMG/M metagenome (GOLD analysis project Ga0066372, IMG submission 77011) | Marine microbial communities from Southern Atlantic Ocean transect - Knorr_S15_td_250_ad_251m_LV_A | ecosystem: Environmental > Aquatic > Marine > Oceanic | place: Southern Atlantic ocean... | reverse complement strand
GGAGCGGCGCCATCCGGAGGCGGCAGCCGGTGGTGGCCCTGCGAAGATTTCCTACTTCTGATCCCTGAGCGCGCTCCCGGTGCGGCTGCCGGGGCAATTGACGCGCCGCCCTTGTGCCCAGAAACCCGTTTCCCTACTCCCCGAAGAAGTTCAGGTGGGTCGCCACCAGCTCCTCACCCGACGGCGTCACCGTGGTGAACCCCCCGCCCGCAACCGAACTCGCCACCAGCGCCAGCGCCAGGTTCGAGTCGTGCTTCGGCGACCACACGGCCACCCGCACCTCTCCCGACGGTGAACCGTCGAGATCCACCACCGGCCACGGGTGCTCGCTGGTCGCCGACAGGCGCTCACCCGACAACAGCACCGTCACCAGCCTCCGGGCCGGCCCGCGCTCCCGCTCGGCCAGCAGGGCCGACTTCCCCACGAAGTCGTCGGCCCGGTCCAACGACACAAACCTCCCCAGGCCCACCTCCAACGGCGTCGCCTCACCCCCACAGTCGGCCCGGTAGGAAAACAGCCCCGACTCGATCCGCTCGTTGAGCGTCGGACCGCCCGGGTGGATGCCGAAGGGCTCCCCCGCCGCCCACACGGCGTTCCACAGGTCCAGCCCCCGGGAACCGTCGGTCAGGAACAACTCGAACCCGCCCTGGCCACTCCAACCCGAGCGGCACAGCACGAACGGGATCCCGTCGTGTTCGACTTCGACGAACCCGAAGAACGGGATGTCGCGCACCCACTCCCCCAGCAGCACAGCCACCACGTCCTCAGCCCGCGGCCCCTGCACGCCCAGCGGCGACGCATCGGGCTCGAACACCCGGCAATCCAGTCCGCGTTCGGCGCCGACGGCCCGGACCCACAACACAAGGTCGCTGTCGGCGATCGAGAACCAGAACCGGTCCTCGGCCAACTTCAGGATCATCGGGTCGTTGAGCAGCGTCCCGTCGTGGTCGCAGACCGGGGCGTAGCGCACCCGCCCGACCGCACACCCCGCCATGTCCCGGGCCGACACGTACTGCACCAACTCGAAGGCGTCCGGCCCCACGACCTCCACCTGGCGCTCGCACGCCACGTCCCACAGCGACACCCGCTCGACCAGCGCCTCGTACTCGGCGTCCGGGTCCCCGAACGACGCCGGCATGTACATGTGGTTGTAGGTCGTCATGTGGGTCAGCCCATGGGCGACCAGCGCTTCGAAGTACGGCGACTTGCGAATCCGCGAGCCCGGGCCGATCGAGAAACTCACCCGCCCTCCCCATTCACCCCATGCCGGTACTGGGGGGCAGTCGAAGCCTCCAGCGGCGTGTTCCCGAGGATCAGGTCGGCGGCCTTTTCAGCCAGCATCATCACCGGAGCGTAGATGTTGCCGTTCGTGACGGACGGCATCGACGAGGCATCCACCACCCGCAGGCCCCCGGTGCCGTGCACCCGCATCGAGGCCGGATCGAGCACCCCCATCCCGTCGGTGCCCATGCGGGCCGTGCACGACGGGTGCAGCGCCGTCTCGGCATCCTTCCGGACCCAGTCGAACACCGCCTCGTCCCCCTCGACCTCCAAGCCGGGCGACATCTCACCGCCGTTGAACTCCTCGAACGCCGGCTGGCCCATGATGTTGCGGGCGATGGCAATGGCCTCGACCCACTCCCGCCGGTCCTCGGGGGTCGACAGGTAGTTGAACAGCATCCTCGGCTTGGCGAACGGGTCGTCCGAGGCGATCCGCACCCAACCCCGACTGTTCGAGAACATCGGCCCAATGTGGAACTGGTAGCCGTGCCCGGCCGCCGGCACCGACCCGTCGTAGCGGACGGCGATCGGCAGGAAGTGGAACATCAGGTTCGGCCACGACACCTCGTCATTGCTGCGCAGGAACCCTCCGGCCTCGAAGTGGTTGGTGGCCCCGGGCCCCCGACGGGCCAGCCACTGCAGCCCGATCCACGGCCGCCGCCACTTCGCCAGGTACGGCGCCATCGACACCGGCTGGGTGCAGGCGTACTGCAAGTAGACCTCGAGGTGGTCCTGAAGGTTCTCGCCCACGCCGGGCACGTCCACGACCGGTTCGACACCCGCATCCGCCAGCACTTCGGCCGGGCCGATTCCCGACAGTTGCAGCAACTGCGGTGAGTTGATCGCACCGCCGCACAGGACGACCTCACCGGCTTGCGCCACCCGACGGCCACCCGACCGCGAGCCCCGCCGTCGCACGTACTCGACCCCGACCACACGGGACCCCTCCATCACGAGCCTCGTGGCGTGCGCATGCGTCACGACGTCGAGGTTGGGCCGTCGCAGCACCGGGTGCAGGTATGCCCGGGCCGCAGACTGGCGCCGCCCCCGGTACACGTTTCGGTCGAAGGCGTTGAAGCCCTCCTGCCGGTAGCCGTTGACATCGGTCGTCATCGGGTGTCCCGCCTGTTGCACCGCCTCGAAGAATGCCCGGAACAGCGGGCTCCTCGCCGGTCCCCGTTCGAGCTTGAGCGGCCCGTCGCCGCCCCGCCACTCGTCCTCTCCGGCAAGGCAGGTCTCCATGCGTCGGAAGTACGGCATGCAGTGCGCCCAGTCCCAGGATTCACAGCCGGGTATGGCGGCCCAGCGGTCGAAGTCCATCGGGTTGCCCCGCTGGAAGATCATCCCGTTGATGCTCGACGACCCGCCCAGCACCTTGCCCCGGGCGTGATACACCCGGCGCCCACCCAGTTCCGGCTCGGGCTCCGACTCGTACTGCCAGTCGTAGAAGCGGTTGCCGATGCCCATCGACAGTGCAGCCGGCATGTGGATGACGACGTCCCAGCGCCAGTCCATCCGCCCGGCCTCGAGCACCAGCACACGATTCGACGGATCAGCGCTCAACCGGTTGGCCAGCGCACAGCCCGCCGAACCCCCACCGACGATCACGAAGTCATAGGAACTCCCGGGCATGGGGCGACGTCAACCCCTGGCGGCCGTGTCGAAGGCTTCGACGGCCTCACCCAGGGCTGCGGCGCATACCGCCAACGATTCCGGCGAGGTCGAATTGGACGGGGTGTCCTCGGGCGTGTGGAACCACGGTCCGGCACCCGTCACCGACAGCACCGGCAGGTCGAGCTCCGACCACACCTCGCCCTCCCCCAACCAGGCATCCGGCTCCGGCTCCGGCACGAACGACCACGCCCCCGGCGCCAGCGCCTCACCCACCACAGTGGCAGCCGTAGAGCCACCACAGAAGGCCACCCGGGTCGGTGCCAGCGCCCGCCGCCCGATGCCCTCCGGCGCTTCGGAGGCCGCAGCTGCACCCACGTGCACGATCGCCGTGGCATCCAGCCTGCGGTCGGCCACCCAGCGCTTCACCCCGTCATACAGGAACTCGTGTCCAGCGGTGGCCAACACCATCAGGGGCCGGTCGGCGAGGCGCTCGACCAGGTCGAGGAGCACCGCCAACCCCGTGCCCCTCTCGCCCGCACAGCCGAACCACCCGGTCATCGGCGTGGTGAGCAACAGCGGCCGCCCAACGACCCCGTTGGCGGCAACCACGTTGGCCGTGGTGCCCGGTCCGATCTCGGCGGTCAGGTCGACCCGGATGCGGCTGCCTTCCGCGCCGTCCAGCCGACCGGCCTCGCGCGCCGGGACCAACACGATCGGAAAGCCCGTCTCCTCGCCCGGTGCCCGATTGACCCCCACCAGGGATCCATGGGGATGCTCGGTCGCCAGGACCGCCGACGTGTAGCCGGATGACTGCGCCGCTCCGGCCACGGCCTCGAACGACTGCTCGCCGCCGAAACCCACCGAGTAGCCGGTGGCGAGCACCGGCCCCTCGGGCACCGGGCCCTCCCACTCGCCATGGAGCGCCAGGTGCTCGACCGGCTCGTCGTCGATGGTGACGTCGCCGTGCGCCTGCCAGCGGTCAAACCCATAAGCGTCCACCTCGACGGTTAACCCCCGGTCGGCGAACTGCTGGACCAACCATCCGGTCGTGGCGTGGTCGGCGTCGGACCCCGTGCGGTGGTCGCCGAATGCCGCGTACTCCTCCACAAGCCCGAACAGGCGGTCCCCCTCCATATGTCCTGACCGTACCCATCCCTCGGACCTGCGTCGACACCCGCCTACCCGTAGGGTGCTTCCGTGCCGATCGCAGAACCCGTCGCGACCAAACCCCTGTTCCGAGGTGTCGCCCACCGGGCCGCCTTCATCGCCTCACTGACACTCGCCCCGATCATGGTGGTCCGGGCCCCGGGCATCGTCCCCCGCTTCGTGACCGCCCTCTACTGCCTGTCGATCGTCGCCCTCTTCGGCGTGTCGGCCCTCTACCACCGGGTCGATTGGGGTCCCCGCGGCCGGAGCGTGATGCAGCGCCTCGACCACGCCACGATCTTCGGCGCCATCGCCGCCACATACACGCCGGTCGCCGCCTTCGCCCTCTCGCCCTGGGCGGCCCGACTGGTCCTGTCCCTGGTCTGGGGCGGCGCCCTCATCGGCACCTGGGTCCGCCTGCGCTTCACCGACGCCCCAACGCCGGTCGTCGCCCTCCCCTACCTGGTGGTCGGCTGGTGCCTGCTGCCCGTGGTCGCAGACGCCTGGCACCACCTTGGCGTGGCCGGCTTCGTGCTCCTCCTCATCGGTGGCCTCCTCTACACGAGCGGCGCCGTGGTATTCGCATTCCGCCGACCCGACCCGTGGCCCGACACCTTCGGCTTCCACGAGGTCTTCCACCTCCTCACGATCGCCGCAGCCGCCCTCCACTACGTCGCCTTCGCATTCTTCGTGCTCCCCAAGGCGACATGAACGCCTCCACCACCCCCACCCTCGAACTCCGCTCCGGCGAATCGTGGCGGGACCCCTTCCCCATGTACCGGGCGCTGCGCGACCTCGACCCCGTACACCGGGTCGAGGCCGGCGGACCAAGCGAGTCCTTCTGGTTCCTCTCCCGCTTCGACGACGTCTTCGCGGCGGTCCGCGACACCGACACCTTCTCGTCGGCCCACGGCCTCACCGTCGACCCGGACTCGCCCGGCACCCAGATGGGGGATGCCACGCCGATCGTCTTCATGGACCCACCCGACCACACCACCATGCGCCGGCTCGTCAGTAAGGGCTTCACGCCCCGTCAGGTGACCGAACTCGAGGACGGGATCCGAGCCTTCACCGTCGAACGCATCGAGCAGCTCCGCGAGGTCGGCAGTGGCGACCTCATCGCCGGTCTCTTCAAGCCGCTTCCCTCCTTCGTCGTCGCCTACTACCTCGGCGTACCACCAGAGGACAGGGTCCGATTCGACGGCTGGACCGAGCAGATCGTGGCCGCCGCCGCACAGGGCAACATCGGCGCCACGGAGGGCATCGCCGACCTGCTCGGCTACTTCTCCGAGCTCATCGAGAGGCGACGCACCGATCCCGGCGAAGACATGGTCTCCCACCTCGTCCAACTCGGCGAAGACGACGTCTCGATCCTCTGGGTCCTCGGCTTCGCCTTCACGATGGTCACCGGCGGTAACGACACCACCACCGGCCTCCTGGGCGGCTCGGCGGTCCTCCTCACCGAACACCGCGACGAGCGCCGGCGCCTCCTCGACAACCCCGGGCTGCTTCCCAACGCCGTCGAGGAGCTCCTACGCCTCACATCACCCGTCCAGGGACTGGCGCGCACCACCACACGGGACGTCGAGGTGGGCGGCACTTCGATCCCCGCCGGCGACAAGGTCCTCCTCGGCTACGGCGCCGCCAACCGCGACGAGCGCGAGTTCGGCCCCACCGCCGAGGCCTTCGACGTCGGCCGCGACATCGCCAGGCACCTGACCTTCGGATACGGCGCCCACCACTGCCTCGGCGCCTCCGCCGCCCGCCTCCAGGCCCGCATCGCCCTCGAGGAACTGCTCGCCCGGTGCCCCGACTTCAGCGTCGACGCCGCCGCCGGCGAATACGCCACCGGCAACTACGTGCGCCGGCACCTGTCGCTGCCCTTCAGCACACGGTCCTGATCTCGTCGGCAGAACGCCGCGCCGATAGCGTTCCCACGATGAACGGCACCCCAATCCGCGGCGACTTCCGCAGCGACACCCTCACGGTGGCCTCCCACGCCATGCGCGAGGCCATGGCCACCGCCGAGGTCGGTGACGACGTCTACGGCGAGGACCCCACCGTCAACCGCCTCCAGGAGCACGTGGCCGGGCTCACCGGCAAGGAAGCGGCCCTCTTCCTCAACTCGGGCACCCAGAGCAACCTCTCCGCCGTGCTCGCCCACTGCCAGCGGGGCGACGAGTTCATCATCGGCCGCGAGTACCACATCTTCCTCAACGAGGCCGCCGGAGCTGCGGCCTTCGGGGGCGCATCCCCCTGGCCCGTCGAGGTCGACTCCAACGGCTCCCTCGCCCCCGACGACGTCCGGGACGCCGTCCGTGAATCCGACCAGCACCACCCCGTCTCCCGGCTCCTGTGCCTCGAGAACACCGTCAACGGCTGCGTTCAGCCGGTCGAGCTCGTCGACAAGCTGGCCGCCACCGGCCGCGACTGCGGGCTCGCCGTCCACCTCGACGGTGCCCGCCTGTTCAACGCCGCCGTCGCCTGTGGCGTCGACATCACGGCCTTCCTCAACCACGTCGATACCGTGTCGCTGTGCCTCTCGAAGGGACTCGGGGCACCCGCCGGCACCGTGCTGGCCGGCGACCGGGCCACCATCGACCGGGCATTTCGTGCCCGCAAGATGCTCGGCGGCGGCATGCGCCAGGTCGGCCACCTCGCAGCCGCCGGCCTCCACGCCCTCGAGCACAACATCGCCCGCCTGGCCGACGACCACGCCCGTGCCGAACGGGTCGCCGAGGGTCTCCGGGCCATCGACGCACTGTCACTCACCCAGGACACCAACATGGTCTGGGTCACGCCCCCCGCCGAGCACCACGACGACCTGGTCGCCCACCTCGAGTCCGAGGGTCTGCTGGGAATCTTCTGGAAGCCGACGATGCGCTTCGTCACCCACCTCGACGTCGACGACGCCCAGGTCGAGTCGCTGGTCGACTCCTTCACACGCTTCTTCGACAGCCGCAACTGAAGGCCGGGGTCAGGCCCGGAAACGCTGCACCTTCCGGTAGGTGGCACTGCGCCACGCCCACTCGGCCGGACCGAACCGGAACGCCCGCAACCACGGCGCCGACCACGCCAACTGCACCGTCCAGATGGCGAACGTGGCGAGCATCATCCAGAACGCCGTGACCCGCTCGCCCCGCACGTGGTTGAGCGCCCCGATGGACAGCATCCCGAGCACCGTCTGCATCAGGTAGTTGGTGAGCGCCATCTGCCCGGCCGCCGCCAGGCGGGCCTGCACCCGCGGAAGGCGCCCCTCTGCGCAGATCCACATCACCAGGCACACGTACCCCAGCGCCATGAACGGCACGCCCAGGTTGTTGACGAGCAGGGCCAGGTCCTCCTGATCCTCCACGAACACCCACGCCACCGAGCACAGCGGCAGTCCCACGGCAAACGACCGACGCGTCGCCATCCGGTACCAGGCGGCGTCCCGTCCGGCGTTGATGACGCCCAGGCGGTAGAGGCTCATGCCGACCAGCATCATCGCCGGCGCCCGCACCACATATTCAGCCACCGGGTCGCCCACACAAACAGCGAACAGCCACACGGCGGCGCTGGCGACCAGAAGCGATCGGGCCGACAGGCGTCGCAGCGGGTACAGGAACAGGGCGCTCAGGCCGTAGATCAACAGGACGTCGCCGAACCAGAGGGCGCTGTGCGCCAGACCGATGCCCGCAAGGAGCACGTTGCGGACGTAGTGCACGCCGAAGGCCGAGTCCCCCCGGGCCTCGATGCGTTCGGTCACCAGCAGCACCCCCGCCCCGAACAGCATCGAGAACACCGCCATCATCTTGTTCAGGACGAAAATGAGCAGCAGGACCATGAACGGCGCTCCCGCCGAGCCGATCACGAGGTCCTCAAAGGACTGTTCGACCGCGTCGAAGCCATCGACGTCAAACAGGGTGATGTTGGCGACGAGGATCCCCAACAGGGCGAATCCCCGCAGCACGTCGATGGCGACGATGCGTTCGGCCCGTCCGACCGGCACAGCCGGGCTCAACCCCGCCTCCCCCGACTCCAGTCGGCGACGTGCGGTGGCACCTGGCGCTCCGGCATCAGCGGATCGGGCAGCGGTTCGGCGACCGCCACCCCGAGTGGCAGCACACCAGCCCAGGCCGGCGCATCCATGTCCTCGTCATCGTCGATCGGCGGTCCGGACCGCACCTTCATCGACCACTCGTCGAGCGGCAGGGACAACACCGTCGTGCCCCGTACCTCCGTGTCGGTGTGCGGCCGGATCGCCTCCATTCGGCCCGGCACGATGTGGTCGGTGAGCCGATTCAGCGCCGCCACCTTCTCGTCATGGTCGGTGACCTCGGTGGCGGTGCCGAACACCACGACCGAGCGGTAGTTCATCGAATGGTGGAAGGCGGACCGGGCCAGAACCAGGCCGTCCAGCAGGGTGACGGTCACGCACACCTCGACCCCGGCCTTAGCCGTACGCAACAGCCGACTGGCCGGCGAGCCGTGCAGCAGCAGGCGGTCGCCGAGTCGCGCACAGAGCATCGGAATGACGACCGGATGGGCGCCGTCGCCCTCTCCTCCGGCCCCGGCGATGAGTCCGACGTGGACGATCAGCGCCTCGTCGAGCACGGCATCGCGCTCGGCGGTGTCAACGACGGAACGGTCCGGCTTGCGCCCCAGTTCACTCCGACCGCTCATCGGCGCCAGGATCCGGCTCGCTCAGGCGGAGGGAGACAGCAGGTAGTCGCCTCGCTTGTCGTCCCAGGTCATCGCCACGAGATCCCTGGTCGCAGCGGCCTTGCAGAACTGCAGGAAACCGCCGTAGCCGATGGCCCGCTCGCTGAAATCGGGGTTGCGGCGACGCAACTCGGTCTTGAGCCCCGACATGGCGGCGCCCTTCTTCCCGGCATCGCCCACGACGGCGACCAGCAGGTCGAAGGCCGCCTTCGACGGCCCGCCACCGGTCACCAGGTCGACGTCGGGGTCGCGCTTCGTGCCCGACAACTCGACCACCTGTCGTTCGGCGAGGTGGCGCAACAGTTCGGTGAAGCCCCGGAATCCGTGGTCGGACTCGGTGAACGTGGGATCGATGCGATGGATGGCCCGCTTGAGAGTCGAGGCCCGCACTTCCTCGCCCGATCCCTGCATGCCGGCCAGCGTTGAGATCACGAGCTCGTCGAGGCTGGCTACCGGCGCCGTTCCGTTGTCGTCGTCGCCCGTGTCACCACCCGCTCTCTCGGGTGCCTCCCGAACCGCCTCGACGCCCTCGAGGCTGTCGTAGAAGAGGAACTCATCGCAGGCCGGTGGCAGCAGCTTCGAGGTGGAGTCCCGTATCCCGACGCCGATCACCCGGCGGTCCAACTCCCGCAACTTCTGCACCAGCGGCGTGAAGTCGCTGTCGCCGGTGCAGATCACGATGGTCGTGACGAAGGATCGTTCGAAGGCCAACTCCAGTGCGTCGACCACCATTTTGATGTCGGCAGCGTTCTTGCGACTGGTCCCCATGCGCTGTGGGATCTCGATGAGCTCGACCTGGTGGCGGGCGAGGTGCCGCCGGTCCTCGTCGAAGCCCGACCAGTCGGCGTAGGCCCTGCGGTAGACCACCCGGCCCCGCTCGGCCATGGCACGGGCGATCGGTCCGAAGTCGAAGCGCTTCAGACCCAAGCTCTCGCGGGCGCCGATGGCGAGGTTCTCGTAGTCGAGGAAAACGCCGATGCGCTCCTCGTGGCTGTCTGTCCGCATTGGGTCAGCATCGCACGCCCGCGCGTCAAACACGCGCCAGAGCAGTGATCAATACGGGAGTTCCAGCGCTCGATCACCGGCCTGCACGTCGAGGTCGGGGTCGATGTGGTAGTAGTCGCCGGCTTCGGATGCGCAGATCGCCTCGGTGGCCACCAAGCCGGTGGGGCCGTCGAGGGTGCCGGCGAAGACCGACGTCCGGTCGGCCTTGTCATCGGCCCGCCAGAAGAGGGTCGAACTGCACGCTGAGCAGAAGCCGTAGCGGACCGTCGGTGTCCGCTGGTACCACGCCAGGGTCTCTTGGGACTCGAGGTGGAGGTGTCCGTTGGCGACCGCAGTCGCCGCCAGGTGGTGGCCGGAGATCCTCCGGCAGGGTTCGCAGTGACACTCGATGATGTTGCGGACCGGACCGTCGATTCGGTACCGCACGCCCCCGCAGTCGCAGCGGCCGGTGAACGTTCGGATCCCTGAGTCTCCCATGGCAAAACGCTGCCACACCCGGCACCCACCTGCCAGACCGTGCCCGCAGATGCCGACCCCCACCTTGTCGGCGGATAGCCTGCGCGACCCACGGCACTCGGATGCCGGAACCGACCGCAACCAACCAGGGGCAATCCATGAGCACATCTCTCGAGGGCCGTGTCGTCATCGTGACCGGAGCGGGCCGGGGCATCGGCCGTGCGATCGCCGATCGATTCGCCGGAGCCGGCGCCACGGTCATCATCAACGACATCGATGCCGCAACCGCCGACGAGGCGGCAGCTGCCATCAACGCCTCGGGCGGAACGGCGACGGCGATCGTCGCCGACGTCGCCGACAGCACTCAGGTCAATGCCATGTTCGACGCTGTCCTCGCCGCCCACGGCACCGTCGACGTTCTCGTCAACAACGCCGGCCTCGTCTCACCGATGCTCCACTTCCTCGAGGCCGACGAGGCCTGGTGGCGACGGATCATCGATGTGAACCTCACCGGCCACTTCCTCACCTCGCACCGGGCGGCCCGCATCATGGCCGAGAACGGACACGGTGTGATCCTCCACATGTCCTCCGGCGGCGCCACGCGTGCCCACCGAGCGTTCGCCGCCTACGACGCCTCCAAGGGGGGCATCGAGGCCCTCACGCGGGCCATGGCCCTTGACCTCGGCCCCTACGGCATCCGGGTCTGCGCCCTCGTCCCCGGCTCGATCGACTGCGAGGGCATGGACGAGGAGGCCCGACGGCTCCGTGGTGAGAACATCCCCCTCGGCCGTCCCGGCGACCCCGACGACATGGCCGGCCCCGCCGTCTTCCTCGCCTCGGACGATGCCTGCTACATAACCGGCGTCACGCTGACGGTCGACGGCGGCATGCTCGCCCAGCAGCGATCCGCCACGGTCGACATCATGCCGCCCAGCGACTTTCCGTCCCTGGACTCGTTGGACTAGTCAGACAAGCCGAACCCTCCGACCATGCGCATCGGCGCCGACATCGGCGGCACGTTCACCGACATCGTCCTCGAGGACTCCCACGGGATGTCCTCGACCAAGGTGCTGACCACCTACGATGCCCCCGAACGCGGCGTCCTCGAGGGTGTCCGACAGGTGGTAGAGGAGGCCGGTGCCGACCTCGCCGACCTCGCCACCTTCATCCACGGCACGACGCTCGCCACCAACGCTCTCATCAACCGCACTGGCGCACGGACGGCCTTTGTCACCACCTCGGGCTTCCGCGACGTCGTCGAGATGCGCACCGAGAGCCGCTTCGAGCAGTACGACCTGAACCTGGTCCTGCCCACTCCCCTCATCGAGCGACGTGACCGCCATGTCCTCGCTGAGCGGATCGGCGCCGACGGCACGGTACTCCTCCCGTTTGACGAGGCCGAGGCCGAAGCCCTCGCCTGCCACCTGGCCGAAGGCACCCGCGAAGACCCCTATGAGTCGGTCGCCGTGGGCTTCATGCACGCCTACCGCAACGGCGACCACGAGCGTCGCCTCCGCGAGGTGCTCACCCGGCACCTGCCCGATGCAGCCATTTCGATCTCGTCCGAGGTGGCGCCACAGATGCGCGAGTTCGAACGCTTCAACACCGTCTGCGCCAACGCCTACCTCCAGCCGCTCATGGCCGGCTACCTGCACCGCCTCGAGGAGCAGCTGCATGCCGCCGGCGCATCGTGTCCCGTCTACCTGATCCACTCTGGGGGCGGCCTGATGGGCGTCGAGAGTGCTGCACGCTTCCCGGTGCGCCTCGTCGAGTCCGGCCCCGCCGGGGGCGCCATCTTCGCCGCCGACCTGGCCGACCGCCATGGACTGGACGCCGTCCTCTCCTACGACATGGGCGGTACCACGGCCAAGATCTGCCTGATCGAGGGCCGGACGCCCCGCACCGCCAAGACCTTCGAGGTGGCCCGCACGCACCGCTTCACGAAGGGCAGCGGCATGCCCATCGCCATCCCCGTGATCGAGATGATCGAGATCGGAGCCGGCGGCGGCTCGATCGCCTTCGTCGACGCCCTCGACCAGATCCGGGTCGGTCCGCTCAGCGCCGGCTCGGAGCCCGGTCCCGCCTCCTACCAGTTGGGCGGCACGAATCCGACGGTCACTGACGCCAACCTGGTCCTCGGGCGCCTCTCCCCCGACACCTTCGGCGCATCGGGCATCGACCTGTCACCTGAGGCCGCGGACACGGCCCTTGCCGACGGCGTCGGAACGCACCTCGGCCTCGACGCCACGGAGGCGGCCCTCGGCGTCACCGAGGTCGTCGACGAGAACATGGCCAACGCCGCCCGGGTTCACGCCGTCGAGAGCGGCAAGGACGTGTCCAGCTTCACCATGATCGCCTTCGGCGGCGGCGCCCCTCTCCACGCCAGCCGGCTCTGCGACAAGCTCGAAATCGAAGCCATCCTCGTCCCGCCCGGCGCCGGCGTCGGCTCGGCCATCGGCTTCCTGAGAGCCCCGTTCGCCTACGAGGCGGTCCGCAGCCACTACTCCCCGATGGACGACTTCGACCACGAGGAGGCGAAACGCCTCCTCGACGGCCTCGAGGACGAGGCGGGCTCGTTCGTCCTCCAGGCACTCGGGGAGCAGTCCAGCCAGTACGACGAGCCGCTCGAGGTCGAGCGCTGGGCCTACATGCGCTACGCCGGCCAGGGCTGGGAGATCCCCGTGGCGCTCGACGAGGGCCTCTTCGATGACCTCGGCCCCGAGAACCTCTCGAAGCGCTTCGAGACGGCCTACGGCGAATTCTTCGGCCGACCCATCGAAGGACTGGCGATCGAGGCCGTCAGTTGGGCCGTGAAGGTCGCCACGCCCCGACCCGAGGTCGAACGCATCGAGCAGGTCGCCGCCCAACGAGAGGTGGACACCACCCGAACGCGACCCATCCACGACACGACGACCGGCGCCTTCGTCGAGGCGGCCGTCGTCGAGCGGGACGACCTCCGGGTCGGTGACTGCGTGGTCGGACCGGCCGCAATCGTCGAACCGCAGACCACAACGTGGCTGTCCGCCGGCAGGCAGGCCGTGCTCCAGTCTGACGGCTGCCTGCGAATCACCTCCTGCGAAGAGGCCTCACCATGACCGACCTGCGCAACCAGGTGTTGTGGAACCGCCTGATCTCCATCGTGGAGGAGCAGGCCCTCACCCTCGTCCGCATCGCCTTCAGCACCAGCGTGCGCGAGGCCGGCGACCTGTCGGCAGGCGTCTTCGACCTCGAAGGCCACATGATCGCCCAGGCAGTCACCGGCACGCCCGGCCACGTCAACACCATGGCCGCCGCCGTCGGCAACTTCATCGCCGACATCGGCCGGGACCGGATCTTCGAAGGCGACGCCTACGTCACCAACCATCCCTGGAAGGGCACCGGGCACCTCCACGACTTCACCGTCGTCACGCCCGCCTTCCGATCCGGGCGCCCCATCGGATTCTTCGCCTGTACCGCCCACGTACTCGACGTCGGCGGTAGCGGCTTCGGGCCCGATGCAAGCGACGTGTACGAAGAGGGCCTCCTCGTACCGGTCATGAAGTTCATTGAACGCGGCGAGGTCAACCGGGACCTCGTGAACATCGTGCACCACAACGTCCGCGAATCGGACCAGGTCGTCGGCGACCTCTACTCCCTGGCCGCCTGCAACGAGACCGGAATCGACCGGCTCCAGGCCATGTTCGACGAGTTCGGCCTCGACGACCTCGAGGAGATCACCTCCTTCGTCTTCGAGCGCACCAGGACCGCCACCCTCGACGCAATCCGGCAACTGCCACCCGGCACCTACACGAACACCATGCAGGTCGACGGCTACAACGACACCGTCACACTCGTGGTCACGCTCGACGTCACCGAGCAGGGCGTCCACGCCGACTTCACCGGCACCTCCCCCGTCTGCCCGTTCGGCATCAACGTGCCCTTGGTCTACGCCCGGGCGTACCTGACCTACGCCATGCTCGTCGCCCTCGCCCCGGGCATGCCCAACAACCACGCCTCGCTCGAGCCGTTCACCGTGAGTGCCCCCGACGGTTGCATCCTCAACGCACAACATCCCGACCCCGTCTCGGTCCGGCACGTCATCGGTCACTTCGTCACCGACCTCTGCCTCGGCGCCATCGCCCAGACTCTCCCCGGCATCGTCCCCGCCGAGGGGTCCGGCGCACTCTGGAACTTCCACGTGAGCGCCCGTGCGACCGAGGCGGGCAGCGGCCTCCCCCCGGTCGAGATCCTCATGTTCAACAGCGGAGGGACCGGCGCCCGCCCCACGCTCGACGGGCTGAGCGCCACCGCCTTCCCGAGCGGCGTCCGGACCATGTCGGTCGAAGCGACCGAACAGGTCGGCCCCATCGTCATCTGGCGCAAGGAACTACGACCCGGCTCCGGCGGCGCCGGACGCCACCGCGGGGGCCTCGGCCAGGTCATCGAACTCGGACCCACCAAGGGCTACCACTTCGACTTCAGCTGCATGTTCGACCGGGTCGTCAACCCGGCACGTGGCCGACAGGGCGGCGAGGACGGGGCGAGCGGCGGCGTCCACCTCGATGACGGCACCGCCTTCAACGCCAAGGGAAAGCAGCGCGTACCGACCGGACGGCGCCTCGTCCTCGAACTTCCGGGCGGCGGCGGCTTCGGGGACCCCGCCGAACGGGACCCCGCCGATGCCGAACGGGACCACGACCAGGGCTACCTCGAGTGACCGGTCCGACCGCGAGCCACTACGACACGGTCGTCGTCGGTGGCGCCGCCCTCGGAAGCTCGATCGCCTACTGGCTGTCCGAGAATCCCGACTATGACGGCTCCGTTCTCGTCGTCGAGCCCGACCCCACCTACGAGCATTCATCCACCACACTCTCCGAGGCCAGCGTCCGACACCAGTTCTCCAACCCGGTCAACATCGCCCTCTCACAGTTCGCCACCGAGTTCATCGCCGACTTCCACGAATACGTCCAGGTCGACGGCGAATCGCCCGACCTCGGCTTCCGGGACACCGGATACCTGTTCCTCGCCACCGAAAGCGGCATGCCGACGCTGCGCCAGAACCACGAGGTGCAACGCTCCTGCGGTGCCGAGGTTGCGCTGCTCACGCCCAACGAACTCCTCGCCCGGTTTCCATACCTCCACGTCGACGACCTGACCGGCGCCAGCCTCGGCCTCCGACACGAGGGGAACATCGACGCCCACTCCCTGCTCCAGGGCTTCAGACGCCGGGCCCGACGAAACGGCGTCGAGTACCTGGCCGACCGGGTCGTGAGACTGCGCCTCGACGACAACCTGGTCTCCCACGCCGAGCTCGCCTCGGGCGTCGCCATCGGCTGCAGGCGGATCGTGAACTGCGCCGGACCACGGAGCCGCTGGATCGCCGAAATGGCTGGCCTGCCGCTGCCAGTGGAACCAAGGATCCGCTCGGTGTTCGTCTTCGACTGCCGCGAGCAACTCGAGGGCGACCTGCTCCCGCTCACCATCGACACCACGGGCCTGCACTTCCGCACCTACCCGCCCTACTTCCTCGCCGGCATGACCCCCGACCCGGACCTTGAGGTCGACCCCGGCGACTTCCGGGTCCGGCACGAGGACTGGGAGGAGCGCATCTGGCCGTTGCTCGTCCACCGCGTCCCGCAATTCGAGCGGATCGCCGTCACCCACACCTGGGCGGGCCACTACGCCTACAACACGCTCGACCAGAACGCCGTCGTCGGACCTGCAGCGGCCGTACCCAACTTCTACTTCGCCAACGGCTTCAGCGGACATGGGCTCCAGCAGAGCCCCGGCGTGGGCCGCGGGATCAGCGAGCTGGTCACCTACGGCGAGTACCGCACCCTCGACCTGTCCGACCTGGGCCATGACCGCATCGTGCGCGGCGACCCGTTCCTGGAGCGCAACATCATCTGAGGCCTATCGGCCACTCAGGCCGGCAAGCAGCCAGGCCAGGAGCCGGAGATCACGCCTCGCCGAGGTAGGCGGCTCGCATCTCCGGGTTGGCCAGGAGCGCCTCGGCGGTGTCGTTCAGGACCACGATTCCGGTCTGGAGCACCCAACCGCGGTCGGCGATCGACAGGGCCATGTTGGCGTTCTGCTCGACCATGAAGATGGACATCCCCTCGTCGTTGATCTGTTGGATCAACTCAAAGTTCTGTTGCACAAGTGCTGGCGCCAGGCCCATCGAGGGCTCGTCCATGAGCAGGACCTTCGGCCGGGACATGAGAGCCCGCCCGATGGCGACCATCTGCTGCTCGCCACCCGACAGGGTGCCGGACTTCTGGTTGATCCGCTCCTTGACCCGCGGGAACAGGTCGTAGACGTATTCAAGGTCCGATTCGATGCCGTTCTTGTCCTTGCGCAGGTAGGCACCCAGCATCAGGTTCTCCTTGACGGAGAGCCGCTTGAAGAGGCGCCGATTCTCGGGCACCATCGTCACGCCGTTGGCCACCCGGTAACTGATGGGCTGGTGGTTGACCACCTCGCCGTCGAGGACGACCTCACCCGACGTGGGGGTGACCATTCCGAGCAGGGCCTTGAGCGTGGTCGTCTTGCCACTGGCGTTGCCTCCCAGGAGGCAGACGAGCTCCCCCGGGTAGATGGCCAGGTTGACGTCCTTGAGAATGTGGACGGCGCCGTAGTGGGTGTTGACATCGCGGAGCTCGAGGAGCGCAGTCGGGCTGGAAGTCGCTTCGGTGCTCATGCCCGGCTCTCCACGGGTCGACCCAGGTAGGCCTCGATGACCTCCGGGTTGGTGGACACCTCGTCATAGGAGCCCTGGGCGATCGGCACGCCGTGGTCCAGGACGACCACCCGGTCGGAGACGTCCCGCACGACGCGCATGTCGTGCTCGATCATCACGATCGTGAATCCCCATTCGGAACGCAGGCGACCGATGAGTCCGGTCAACTCGGCGGTCTCCATCGGGTTCATGCCGGCGACCGGCTCGTCGAGGAGGATCAACCGTGGCTGCGTGGCCATCGCCCGGGCGATCTCCAGCCGCCTTCGGTTGGCGTACGACAACATGAAGGCCGCCTGTTCCAGGCGATATCCCACCAGCCGGGACCCGAAGAAGCCGAGGGCCGCCTCGGCCCGCTCCCGGATCTCACGCTCCTCCTGCTTGAACGCCTTGGTCTGCATGAGCGCTCCGAACACCAGTTGGCGGGTCCGGCAGTGCTGGCTCACCATCACGTTCTCGAGGATGGTCATGTTGGGGAACAGGCGGACGTTCTGGAACGTGCGGGCGATGCCGAGGCCGGTGACCTGGTGTGGCTCGAGCCCGAGGACCGACTCGCCTTCGAATAGGATGTCGCCCTCGGTGGCCTCGACGAGGCCGGAAATAGCGTTGAAGAAGGTCGTCTTACCGGCGCCGTTGGGACCGATCACGCTGACGATCTCTCCCTCGTCGACATGGAAATTCAGGCCGGACAGCGCATCCAGGCCACCGAATGTGACCTTCAGGTCTTGGATTTCGAGGAGGTGGCTCATGCCGGGTCCCCCTCTCCCTCGACGCCACTCACGGCTCCTGGCTGCTTGACAGCCTCCGCCTCTTCCCGGTCGTGGTCCTCGCCCTTGAGCCAGGCATCCTGGAGAAACTCCTCCTGGTGGAGTTCCTGGCTACGACGGGCACTCGGCACCAGGCCCTCCGGGCGCTGGAGCATCATGAACACCAGAAGGGCGCCGTAGATCAGCAACTTG
>Ga0066372_10000305_pt1 | contig 17903 bp, 16 predicted proteins | sample Knorr_S15_td_250_FD_77011 | JGI IMG/M metagenome (GOLD analysis project Ga0066372, IMG submission 77011) | Marine microbial communities from Southern Atlantic Ocean transect - Knorr_S15_td_250_ad_251m_LV_A | ecosystem: Environmental > Aquatic > Marine > Oceanic | place: Southern Atlantic ocean... | reverse complement strand
CGGGTTATCCTCAAACGCTTAACAAGTATTCAACCCACTACAACGGTGAAGACGTAGTTTCAAAGGACATTTGTCCTGCAGCTCTTGGTACCAAGGATCAGCAGCCTGCTGCTTTCTCTCCACGTACCAATCTGTTCTATGTTCCAACTAACCACGTATGTATGACCTACGAACCAGTAAGTTATGCTGCAGGTGGTAACCAATACACAGCTGGTGCGGCTTATGTTAACGCTGCTCTAACTATGTATCCTGCTGGTGCTGTTTGCCCAGATTGTCCAAATAATAATAGTGCTAAGGACAACATGGGTAACATGATCGCTTGGGATGCAGGTAAAGGTAAAATTGTTTGGAATATTGTCGAACAATGGTCTGTATGGTCAGGTGTACTTGCTACTGCTGGCGACGTAGTGTTCTACGGAACTCTTGACGCTTATGCAAAGGCCGTAGATGCGAAGACCGGTAAATTGCTATGGAAGCATAAAGCTCCATCAGGCATTATCGCAAACTTCAACTCTTGGTCTCACAAGGGTAAGCAATACGTTGGTGTCCTTTCAGGCATCGGCGGTTGGGCTGGTGCAGTTGTGTCTATTGAAGGCTTAGCTGCGGCTCCTGATGATGCTGCTCTTGGTGCTGTTGGTGGTTATCGTAAACTTCTTCACGCTGCTCGTAATAGTGGTGTTTTGATGGTATACAGCCTACCTTAAGCAAACAGACGTAAGTTTGTTAGATCCCTGATACTTCGGTATCAGGGATTTTTTTTAGTGGTGTTGTGTATTAATATAGTAAAAGAAACATTATAAATAGTGAGAAAGACAATAAGAACTTGCACCCAATAATCGGGTCTTAGATATATAGATAAAAGGGGTAAAAAAATGACAATAACAAGATATATAGCGGTAATGTTGTGTGCACTGGCATACCTATTTCCAAGTTTAGTTAACGCAGAAGAGCATATTGTTAATGCAGCTGCAAGAGAATTTAAACCCGCTATCGTTTATATTCAACCGGGGGATTCGGTGAAATTCACTAGTATGACCTCGCATAATTCAGTAACTTATCTAATACCCGATGGTGCAACAGGATGGGGAGAGAAAGGTAAATTGGCAGGTTCTAGTTTCATAACCCCTACACTAAATACAGAAGGTATATACGGCTATGTTTGTGAGCCCCATATTGGGTTTGGAATGGTTGGCGTTGTTGTTGTTGGTGCTGTTAGCGCTGATGAGAAAGCAGCAATGAAGGAAAGAGCGATGGCAGAGTTACAAGGACCATTTAAAAGACTTATTGGTAAAATTAATAAAATTAAACCGAATAAGTAATTTTATAACTATATAGGTAATTATTAACCCGCATTTAAGGTGGGTTAAATCTTTATAATGAAAATAAAATTTTTACTTTTATTGTTGATTTATTCTATTGAGCTAGTACGAGCAGATGATCATTTGCCCGATCCTAAATATTTTAAAGTGTGTGCTGACCCATATATGTTGCCCATGTCAAATCAAAATGGCGAAGGCTATGAGAATAAAATTGCTGAGCTTTTTGCTAAAAAGCTGGATCTAGAATTAAAGTATGAATTCTTTCCTCAGCGTATTGGTTTTATTAGAAATACCCTAAGAGCAGAATCAAATAATAATAATTATAAATGCGATATTGTAATGAATGTGCCTTCCAGTTTTGAACTTGCTGCGACAACTGAACCCTATTATACAACATCGTACGCACTAATTTATGCAAAGGGACGCAACTTAGATTCGGTGACGGACCCGTCAATGCTTTTAGATGCAGTAAAGACAAGTAAAGAGAAAGTTAAAATTGGATTAAGTGATGTTGGTGCTGCTCAACTTTGGGTGTTTTATAATGGTTTAATGTCATATATTACCCCGTATCAAGGACAACCGGGAAACCCAAAAGCTAATCCTGCCAAAATACTTATTGATGATATTGTGGCAGGTAAAATTGATGCGACAGTTGTTATGGGGCAAAGCGCTGGGTATTGGGCGAGGCAATATAAAGATAAGGCTGAGTTAGTCGTACTACCATTAAAGGATGACCCAGAAAAGAAGATACGACTGACTTATAGTTTTTCAATGGCTGTTCGATTTGGAGAGAAGGCTTGGAAGGAAACGATTAATAAACTAATTAAAGAGAATCAGACAGAGATTGAGAGAATTTTAATGGACTACAATATTCCATTAGTAAAATAGCCGGAGTAATCTATGAAATTATTATTAAATTCCTTATTAATCATATATTTATTTGCAACTCATTCAGTTCTTATATTTGCGGATGAAACGGATGCTGAAGTTACCGGCGAAAAGCCCGAATTCTCCAATACGGTAAGGGGAGGAAAATCACTAAGCGAAGAGGAAATAGAAAGTAAAATTGGTCGCTATGGTGAAGTAGAAGAGATTCCGGAAGGTTTTGAATTTGCAACCGCTGAGAATAAGTTGTGGTTGGATAATCATCTTGGCAATATCACTCAGCCAACAAGTTTATATTATGAATTTGAGAAATCGGGTAGTTATGAAGATGGTTTTATAGATTCTGTTTTTTTGAAAGTTGTAGAATTGAATAAAGATGGCACTAAAAATGCGTTATTGGATTTTTTTACAGCCGAGAGAAAACAAAAGATACCTGAGGGTAATACTACAAATATAAAAGGTAACCCAGTGCTTGGGATATATATGAATGGCGATGTTTTCGATATGGCAAGAATCACGGGTGGTAAAGCTGACCGATATAGGTATTTTCTAAAACAGATAAAAGTAGCGTTAAGAGAGACCGCAAAGATAGAATCAACGACTTTTAGCTACAACGGGAAAGAATATCAAGGAGAAAAAATATTTTTTACTCCTTATGTTAAAGATCCACATCGTCGTGATTTTGAAAAATTTGCTGACAAGTATTATGAGATTGTTCTTTCAGATGAAATTCCGGGTAAACTCTATCAGATTACAACGATTATTCCAGATGCAAGTAGTGAGACAGCAGAGCCCTTAGTTATGGAGACGTTAAAATTAATTGATGTAAAAAATCACGATTCTTAATAATATTTCTACGATCCATATAGATATTTAACATCAACCCTATTTCCTCTAATCTTTTTATCACTGTCTGTCGTGTCGCCAGGCCGCTGTCCTCGACTTAATTTAACGGCGCAGTATTTAAATTCTGGAATTTTACCGATTGGGTCCAATGCTTCATTTGTAATCAGATTTGCGGCTGCTTCATTAAATGAAAATGGCATCATCACAACACCTTGTTGCATACCTTCATCCGCCCTTGTAGTCGCTGAGATTTTTCCTCTGCGTGACTCAATTACCAGCATGTCACCTGATTTTAGTGAGAATAATTTTAAGTCTTCAGGACTAATTAATATACATGGGCCTGGCTCGATAATATCAAGTACTCGGGAATGACGCGTCATTGTTCCAGTATGCCAATGTTCAAGCTGTCTACCGGTAATAAATACAAATGGAAAATCATCAGTTGGAAGTTCAGCTGGTTTTGTATACTCAGCAGCGATAAAATTTCCTCTACCATCTTTAGTTGGGAAAATACCATCTTTAAAAATAACCGGTTCACCTGGGTCATTAATATTCATTAAGGGGTAGGTGAGAGAATCAACGGCTTCTAATCGTTCCCAAGTAATTCCCGCCATACTTGGTGTTGCTAATCTAATTTCATTAAATACATCTTTTACATCTTCGTAATGCCAATTGAGTCCCATACGATTCGCAATTTCCTGAATAATCCATAAATCTTTTTTAGCTTCACCAGGCGGTTCAACAGCTTGTCTACCTAATTGAACACGTCGATCTGTGTTAGTAAATGTCCCATCTTTTTCAGGAAATGCAGAGGCAGGTAAGATTACATCAGCATAACTACAAGTTTCAGTAAAAAAGATATCTTGGACTACTAAATGCTCAAGTTTTGAAAGTGCTGTTCTTGCATGATTAAGATTCGGGTCAGACATTGCTGGATTCTCACCCATAATATAGAGACCATTAATGTCGTTGCTATGAATTGCATGTATTATTTCAACAACGGTTTTGCCGTTTTCAGGATTGAGTTTTTGCCCCCAAAGTTTTTCAAATTTAATTCTGACTTCGGAATCAGTGACAGGTTGATAATCTGGATAAACCATTGGAATTAAACCAACGTCAGAAGCTCCTTGAACATTATTTTGTCCCCGTAAAGGGTGTAGTCCAGTGCTTTCACGGCCAATTTGTCCGGTCATCAGCGCAAGGGAAATTAGGCAGCGTGCATTATCTGTTCCGTGAATATGTTGAGAGATACCCATACCCCAAAAAATAATTGATTTCTCTGAAGTCGCATACAATCGTGCAACTTCTTTAATCATATCTGCCTCTATACCGCAAATAGGCGAAACTTTTTCAGGCGAGTAGTTCTTTACTGTATAAGCAATTTTTTCGAAATCCTTGGTATGTTCATCAATGAATTTTTTGTTATGAAGATTTTCATTAATAATGACATGCATCATTGCATTTAAAAGCAGCACATCTGTCCCAGGTCTTAACTGTAAAAAATGACTTGCATGTATAGCAATATCAGAACTGTAAGGCTCAATAAAAATGAGTTTACTGCCACGATAAGATGCATTTTTTAGGAATGTTGCAGCAACAGGATGGTTTTCATGTGGTCTAGAACCAATAACAATTATGACATCAGCATATGAGCCATCTGAAACTTGATTTGATACAGCACCAGAACCAATCGTTTCTAATAAAGCAGCAACCGATGAAGCATGGCATAGTCTAGTACAGTGATCGACATTATTATTTTCAAACCCTGTTCTGACTAATTTTTGCACTAAATATGCTTCTTCATTGCTCCCTTTTGCACAGCCGAACCCTGCAAGTGATTGAGGCCCGTTATTACTTTTAATTTTATTAAAGCCTTCTGCCGCTAAACTTAGCGCTTCTTCCCATGTTGCCTCTCTAAAAAATTGATACATATTTTCAGGTTCAATAAGGTCTGAAGTTTTTTTACAACCTTCTCGTCTAATCATTGGTTTTTTTAGACGATCAGGATGATGAATATAATCAAAACCATAGCGCCCTTTAACACAAAGACGACTTTTATTTGCCGGTCCATCTCTTCCATCTACATACTGAATATGATTATTTTTTATATTAAATGTTAGTAGACAGCCAACGCCACAATAAGGACAAACCGAGTTGACTTTTTTATCTGGCTCAACCAAACCAACATTTTTTGCAGGCATTAACGCACCTGTAGGACAAGCTTGTACACATTCACCACAGGCAACGCAGGTGCTTTCACCCATAGGTTCATCCATATCAAAAACAATCTTTGATTTTTTACCACGGAAAGCATAGCCAATAACATCATTGACCTGTTCTTCGCGACAAGCTCGGACACATCTTGTGCATTGTATGCAGGCATCAAGGTTGACGGCGATTGCAGGATGAGAAATATCAGAACGCACTTGTGTTCGTTCTCTAAAGCGCGGATTATAAATAGAAAGTTTTTCTGCCCAATAATCTAATTCAGAATTAAGTTTGTATGGTGATTTACCTTGTTGCGGCATATCTGACAGTAACAATTCTAAAACCATTTTTTGAGACAAACGAGCCCTTTCGTTTGAACTATTAACTTTCATACCTGCAGTCGGTTTTCGACAACAGGATGGAGTAAGAACACGCTCACCCTCAATTTCAACGACACAAGCACGACAATTCCCATCAGGACGATATCCGTCTTTATAACAGAGATGAGGGATTTCTATGCTCTGACGTTTTGCAGCTTCAAGAATTGTTTCTTCGCCGAAAGAAGAAACTTCTTTGCCGTCTAGGATGAAACTTACTACTGTTTCGTTTTTTTGTTTTGGGTTGGCGGACATTTTTTAAATTCCTCAGGAAAATACCTGATTGCACATCTGACCGGGTTTGGCGCCGCCTGTCCTAAACCGCATATCGATGCATCACACATCGCAACAGATAGTTCTTCTAATAAGTCTTTATCCCACTCCTCTTTTTCCATCAATTGTATCGCTTTCGATGTCCCAACGCGACATGGTGTGCACTGGCCACACGATTCATGCTCGAAGAATCGCATTGAATTCAGTGCTAATCCTTTAACCTTATCTTGATCAGACAATACGATTATAGCTGCCGAACCAATAAAACAACCATGTTTTTGTAATGTATCGAAGTCTAATGGCTCATCTCCAAGTGATGCAGGTAAAATCCCCCCCGACGCACCACCTGGGTAATAACCATAAAATTCATGACCATTAAGCATCCCACCGCAGTATTCATCAATTAGTTCATTTATGCTAATACCAGCTGGCGCAACATGAACACCTGGTTTTTTAACACGACCACTGACTGAAAATGAGCGAAACCCTTTTCGTTCACGACGGCCATTTGATGAAAACCAACTGGGACCTTTTTCAATAATATCTCTAATCCAATGCATGGTTTCCATATTTTGTTCTAGAGTGGGGTGCCCAAAAAGCCCAACATCAGCAACATAGGGAGGACGTAAACGGGGCATACCAGATTTTCCTTCTATGGATTCAATCATCGCAGATTCTTCACCGCATATGTATGCCCCTGCTCCTCTTCTTAAATGTATTTTTGGTAGATCACATGGAGGTGCTGTTTTAATTTTATCCAATTCTTTTTCTAATAACATTCTACAACCGGCATATTCATCTCTCAGATAAATGTAGATTTCATCTGCTTCAATTGCCCAGTGAGCAATTAACGTCCCTTCTATAAAACGATGGGGGTCATTTTCAAGATAATAACGGTCTTTAAATGTACCCGGTTCTCCTTCATCAATATTAATAGCAACCATTTTTGGTGATTTTTTATCACTTAGAATACGCCATTTCTGACCCGCTGGAAATCCTGCGCCACCCAACCCTCTTAAAGTAGAATCCTCAAGTAAATTTATAATGTCTTCACGTTTATATTTTCCATTAATACAATCGATAAGTATTTTATAACCACCATTTTTTTTGTAAGCACTGTAGTCAATATAATTTTCAGGGATTGAATCAGATAATTCATTTTTGTTAAGCACAGAAAGAACATCTTCTGGTTGAGCATGTTCAATAGGATTGGTTCCAGCAACAGCAACTGGGGCAGCTGCACATCTACCAACACAAGGGACAGGCTGGATACGAATTTTTTTTGAATTTGTTGCTAATTTTAATTCATTGATTAATTTTTTTGCGCCAAACATTTCACAGGTAACCGATTCGCAAACACGCACAGTAATTTCTGGGGGTGGCGTTTCTTTTTTGTTTATAACATCAAAGTGATGATAAAAAGTTGCAGTTTCATAAACCGCTGCCATTGATAGATTCATTATTTTTGCTAATGCTATAATGTGATGACTTGAAATATGGTAATAAGTATCTTGAATTTTATGTAGATGCTCTACAAGCATATCTCTCTTAATAGATTCACTACCAATTAGTTCTTCTAGCTGAGAAATAGCTTTTTTGTCTACGACACGACCAGTAATGCGACCTTTCTTTCCACGAGTTCGTTTCATAAGATATACAGGCGATTATTTAATCACAGAAAGCATCTCTTCGATATAGGTGTATTTTTCACGAGGCTTTCCTTTTGGCTCACCAATTTCGATCTCTTTAGTATCAATCTGTGACCATTCATCAAAATTAACGTGACGTATGTTTTTATTATCTAGTTTTGAATATATTTCACTAGCACCATATTTTTTTGTTCCAGTATTTAGTTTTTCGAGGTCACTTAACAAACATTGAATTGTTTCTGAACTACAGGCACGATTTGTCCCAATAATTCCACTTGGTCCACGTTTTATCCATCCAGCAGTGTAGAGCTGATTGACTACAGCACCATCATTTTCTGTAACTCTACCTTTTTTATTTGGAATTGTGCCCCAGTTTTCATGAAATGGCACACCCGGCATAGCAATGCCATGATAACCAATACTTCGGAATAAAATACTAGTATTGATTTCAATCGTTTCATTGGTTCCTTTTGCAGATTGCTTAAAAGGCTCACCAGACAATTCATTTTTTTCAAGAACTAATTTTTCTATTTTTACATCACCAATTATCCCTTTTGGTCCCATTAGAAAGCGAAAAAAACATTTTTTTGATTTATTTGAATCTATCTTACGTTTTGAAAATTCAGAAAATAAATCATAGACCTTTTTATGTGTAACATTACTTTTTTCTTCAAGTTCTTTTTTACTTTCGTCATTTAATACCAGATCTTCTTCTAGAATAATTGGATTACAATCAGATAATTCTCCAAACTCACGTAATTCTTTTGGTGTAAATTTTGCTTGAGCTGGTCCACGTCGTCCGATGATATGGATTTCTTTTAATTTACTCTCAGCCAGTACATCTAATGCGTGTTGCGCTATATCAGTATTTTTTAGTTCATCGACAGTCTTAGACAATATTCTGCTAACATCGGCCGCAACATTGCCTTGTCCAATAATAACAGCGATATCCTGAGATAGATCAAACTCTAACTCCCTGTAATCAGGATGGCCGTTATACCAGCCGACGAACTCAGTCGCCGTATAACTTCCTTTAAGATCTTCACCAGGCACACCAAGTTTTCTATCTGTTTCAGCACCGTATGTGAGAATTATTGCATGATGTGTTTCACATAACTCTTCAATAGAAATATCTTCCCCAACTGTTACGTTGGCAATAAGATTAAAATGAGGATCAACTGCTATCTTTTTATAAAGATTGATAGTTGTTTTTAGTTTTGGATGATCTGGTGCAACACCACTTCGAACAAGACCATAAGGAGAAGGAAGGCGCTCTATAATATCAACATTAACTTCAATGTCTGATTTTATCAGCGCTTCTGCAGCATAAAACCCGCTCGGACCAGAACCTACGATTGCTACTAGTAATGGGTTATTATCAGTTCCCAGATTAGACATGACCCAAAAACCTCCAAATACTAAAGAGATTCTTTTTATCATTTACACTAAAATTTATTATCGTTTTATTTTTTCGTTTTAAACTGGCGGCCATTTATAGATTCCCTCGGGAAAATATTTAATCATACGTTTATCTAGTTTGGCGCCGCCTGCCCTAAACCGTATATCGGTACATTTATATATCACGATTGATTATTTTTCTTTATTTGGCTCCTTTTTCGAATGATTGTATCGCTTTTAATGTTTGAACGCGACTTTAAAAACCCAGTTCTGCTTTGCGATCTTCAGCGCCGGGTAGAGGCTCGGTTTGTTCTTCGATAACGGGTAGTTCCGCTGCTTTTTCAGCATTAATCTCAATCCAGTGCTCTTTATCTTCGGGAAGGTCGTCAACTTCATAGATTGCCTGAACAGGGCATTCTGGTAGACATGCGCTACAGTCGATACAGACATCAGGATCGATATATAGCATTTCATCATCATAGTGAAAACAAGCAACTGGACAGACAGATACACAGTCTGTAAATCGACAGCCCTTGCAATTATCAGTTACGATTGTTGTCATCGTTTCCTCCTCTACCTTAATAGGTAGCTCCTCTAGGTGATACTACTAATTTTATTTACTTTTACATTTTGATAAAAGGATTTCTCCACGGTTTATTTCAACTAAATCACCGCTCCAACGTTCAAAGGGGCTATCTAAATATGATGAATCAATTGAAAAACCAATCTTTTCTAAATAACGAACATAAAATTTAATAAAGGAAGGGTGGTATTCGCAATTACGAGAAAACGTAGGGAGTAACTTTGCGTCATTGAAACTAATTATTGAACCGCGCTTCATTGCAGCCCCCGTTCGTATTCCCATCTTACCCAATACGATAATCGTACCTGCTAACATATTAACACCAGTGAAATCACCGGAATCGCCCCCAACAACAATGAGTCCTCGACGCATGACATGCCCGGTTTCATTTTTTACATTACCATGGACAATAATTTCACCGCCTTGCATACCAATTGGACTACCACGATAACCACTACCTGTCATATGCCCTGCATTTCCTTTGACTCTAATTTTGCCGCCCAGCATTTCAGCAGCTAACCAATCAGAAGCATTGCCCTCAATTGTAATTTCACCGCCCCGCATACCTGCTCCTGTATGTAGACCAATATTACCTTCAACTATGATTTTGCCAAACGACATTAATGCACCAACATGCTTAATGTTGCTTAAATCGCCATCAATGATAATTTCACCATCAAAACTACCTGTACAATCAAAAAAATCACCAAGTTGTACCTGCCGATTTCCATGAAAAACTGTTAAAGCAGAGATTTCATTATTTTTTAAAGACTGTATTTTGTCAGGACAAATACAATCAGCTTCTAAAGGCACTTCCGGTTTGGTGTGTAATTTAAGATGAAGTGACATTAGTTTTTAGCATTTCCTAGTAATTTATGAAGTTGTATTTGGTATTGACCCAACCCACCACCATAATTTCCCGCTGAGATTTTTTTAATACCAGGTTTGATGGCAGCTTTAATACCGACACGCATTGCCTCTTCAACATCTTCCAGTGTCAATCCATCTATAACAATTTCAAGAACACTATTTATACCAGTATCAATTTCTGTTTTTTCCACTAAGGTTGTCAAAGTTGGGCAATATGAATCATTAGTTGATGCGATCAATGCTTTATATTTAGAGCCCACTTTACTACCGCTTCTCACAACACCATTAGGGAAGGGTAGGATTACATTCGGCACTTCCCTCATTGTATTCACTGCAGACTTTGCTGCTTTTAATGCTGTATTTTGATCCTTTGCGAGAATGAGTATATTTCCTCCACCAACTGCTTCTTTTGTTTTGAAGACATCATCAACGAGGAATTCTCCATCCATAACAGGTATCCGCCACAATCTTTTATCGCCTATTTTTTTACTGATTTGATAGCCATCGCCAAAATAACGCAGTTGACCCCCAACGACAATTTCATTTCCTTCGTCAATACCGTTGTAGCATGCTGTACTTGGGCAAGTCATGATACATTGACCAATACGTTCCATTAGACGTTTTCCCAAATTCTCACTATCCATAGCAAAAAATAACACACTGACGCCAGGCCTTAGATCTGGCGAATCCTCTGATGGAATTTCTGTTTCAATACCAGCTTCACATTTGCAACCTATTACAGAAGTGGCAAAACCAGTTACAGATTGTGCCGCTGCCATTGCCCATTCTTTTGTTTCAGCAGTGATAATGATCCGACTACCATACATTTTGAAAGCTTCGGCAAATGTATCGACAATTTGAGTTGATTTTATCTTCATAATTTAACTTGTTTTAATAATTTCATGTTTATGTAAATAGTGATCACCATCAACAGCATAATTAGAGAACTCGATTGAGTAGTAATCTTCAAAGAACGGTTTAAGAACTTCTTCAATTTTACTGTCGTACTGAGGTGTTATGTGGTACACCTTACCAGTAGAATCAGTTTTAAATTCATGATTCTCAATCATTGTGTTACCAGATTTAATAACATACCTTGCTGTACTAAACATCATTTCCTTGTCATCCATTACATCATAAATTGTAATATCAGCATCTGCCCCTACACCTAGGTGACCTTTTGATTCTAAACCTAATGCTTTTGCGGGACCGGCTCTTGTAATAATTGCAATTTCATTCAACGTATACTCTCGTTTCAATTCTGGTAGTGAGCATTTTAATAATGCTTTTTGGTTTACCCGTTTCATTTCTTCGTGCCGAAATTTTTCATCCATCAAAAGTTTAATAAGTTTAGGGTATGCCATGAAAGATCCGCCATTCGGATGATCTGTTGATAAAATTATTCGCCAAGGGTCTTCTGATAGTAAAAATAGTTCTAATCCAATCGCCCATTGCAGTGTATGCATATAGATATGTTCTTGGTAAGCGAATGGAAGTATCCCACAACCACTTTCACATTCTGTATCAGCGTTGACCCATTTACCTTTAGAATGACCTTTCAGGACATAGGCTAATGGAGCATCGGCGGTCATGATTGTTGAATTACCAAACATCACTTGTCCAACATCACAGGTGATATTAGGATGATTATTTACATATTCAGCAATTTCAGCAGCCTTTGAGATCGGGTTTTTCCCCAGCTCACCGCCATAGCTATGAAATTGAATATGTGCAATATGTGCGCGAAGGTCGCCTGCTGTTTTCATTGTTTCAAGTGTGGTTTGGTAGTTACCACTATGACCAAGATTATTACAATGTATATGCGGGGGGTGAGGATAACCTTGTTTGTTAACAGTCTTTACGAATGCTTCAATTATTTGACGTGGCGATAGATCCTCACCAGTTTTTTCATCAATATCGGATACATTTGAGTTTCTTTTTCCTTTCCATGGTTCATCACCACCTGGGTTCACAAGTTTAACCGTGTATGCTTTAGTAGCATTTACCCACCAAGCAACAGCCTGTTCAAATTCTTCAGTACGTTTCTCACGGATTAAATTATGAAGAAAAATATTATTTCCTAAGAGAACATAGAACCCTTTATCAATGATTGGTGTGTCCTCAAATTCTTCTAATACGTGACGTGCACCAATTGGTGAGACTGCTGCCTCCATTGCTGTGGTATATCCTAATGTCGCATAACGATAACCTGCCGCAAAGGTTGAGGGTGTCGTGCCACCAGAACCTGAACGGGTAAAAGGGGTTGATGGATGAACGTCGTGACGACGAGCTTCAGGCGTTAATTTTCTAGCGAGATTAACCTTAGGTCCTGCAATATGACAGTGAATATCAACACCGCCTGGCATAATGACCATTCCTTTGGCATCAATAATTGTTGCTTCGTCTGATACTGAGTCAACAATCTTTCCATCTTGTATACAAATCTCATTTATTTCACCATCAATGTCATTTTTTGGATCGTATACCTTGCCATTGATAATGCGCATGGATGCAGACATCTAATACCCCTCTAGTGATTATTTGCTTATATAAACTATTATTTTCTTAATGCAGTTTAACGCTGGTACATAAGACTTAGAGCGGGTTTACTGCTGCAACTTTTGCTTCGCCAGAAGCACCTCCAGGATAAATTTTCTTTAATGCTAATTCGTGCACACGTTTTTTTATTTTTTTAAGTATTGTTTCATCATCAGGAAAAGGCGACTCGAATGCCGGTCTCAATGGGATAGAGACGTCATCCATACGATATACTGTTCCGCCAGTATTAATGCCATAGGTTGCGGTTTTAAATGCGACATGAGCTAGTTTCGTAGTCTCAGTACTTTTGGCGTCGAGAGTAATGACAGGAATATTCTTTAGGTGTTCGATTGCCTTTTTCGGAAAGTTTGAAGCTGGATCACTTGCAATAATTAGCGCTGTATCTGCGTCACCATTAGATAATGTATCGACTGTTGTAAATTCTCCAGGATTAAAACGTGGATAACCACGACTAAAATTTACACCAAATGGGTAGCCAGTTTGCCATGAGACAACATTATCAGCACCTGTAACATTACCGTGACCACGAACAGGTTTAGCTACGAAATGGGTGTACTTATTAAGATCGGTAGCAAGTGCGAGGAGGGCGCCTGAATTGAAATGACGACCTCTTGTCATGGTCAGTCCCATACCAAAAAAGAGCACTCCATAGCGACATTTTTTCATACGTTCCGCTAAGTCAGTTAATGTTTCTAATGGAACGCCCGTTTCTTCTTCTATATTGACACCCCAAAACCATTCCCCTTCATTAGCTGACAATTTATTTCCTTTAACCAAGGCGCGAAGTGCCCAGAGTATTTCAAAATCTTTTCCAGGCTTTGGACGTATTAAAATATCCGCAACACCTGCACTTTTTGTTTTTCTGACATCAACCAATACAACAGTTCGATCTTTTTTTCCATTTGGTGTGAACATACCTTTTGGCGTGACTGCGTAACGCCCAAAATGTCGTGGATGGGATTCAGCAGGATTCCCGCCCCAGTATATGACTAAATCAGCTCGGTTTTTAACTTCACCTAATGTGCTTGTACTTTCACCGACACTTTGAAAAGCCAGACCACTTGGCCCATGACATACCGAAGTTGTGGTGTCTATATTACCCTTAATGTAATCTGTAATTGCGACTGCATGACGTTGAGCCTCGGATGTGGTGTCACTTAAGCCATAGGTGATTGGAAATTTTGCTTTTACTAATGTTTGAGCAGCTTCTTCAACTGCTTCTTCTATTGTAACTTCTTTACCATCGATCATTGCAGCTGGCGCATCTTCAATTGTATGTTCAGCAAACCAGGCTCGTCCAAGTACACAAGCATTTTTAGCTTTCGTTATTCTTTTTTCATCAAGATCTACATGAAGTTCCATATCATCACAAACACAACCACAGAACGTACAGGTTGCGTTCTCAACAATCTTCATATTTTTGTTTTCTTCTACTTTTTTATTTGCTTCTTCTGTCATCTCATTTGCTCTAAGCTATGCTCGTTAATTTTTAACCTTTTCAACCTCAACTATTATATGTTTTGATAATGGCATACCACTTCCTGCAGTATCGCTTGCCATCAACTGACTTGATGGCGGGCCGTATGGTATAAATAGCATTCCTTCAGATAAATCTTCTGGTTTTTTTCCAATACAACTTACTACCGTTTCTCCAATCTCATTCGATAGTCTCACCTTATCGCCATCGATAAGACCCATTTTATCCATGTCATCTTTGTTCATTTCTAATGTCGATGTTACTTTCTGATATTCTTCCTTAAGTTTACCTTGATTCAAGGACGTACCTTGCTTGCTTGAACGGCCCGGAATAAGCATCATTGTATTGCTCACAAATATTGCTCCATGTTTAATTCATTCGATAGAAAAGTGACTTCTTTATCGGTCGAACTTAAACCTGTTATTCTAATTTTTTGTTTTGGGATAGCGGTCATTTATAGATTCTCTAAGGAAAATATCTACTAATTTCACATCTACTAGGTTTGGCGCCGCGCCTGTCCTAAACCATATATCGATGTATTATATTTACAATTGATTGCTATTTTCTTTAGCCCAGCTCCTTTCAATACTGATTTGACGACAGATTGTATCGCTTTTGATGTTTTAGTGCGACTTTAAAGACCGGATAACTTTTGTATCTCAATGCCGCAACAATCTGTATAATAAGGAATTTTCTGACCAAACCTTGGAAACGTCGTTATATCTGTATGATTAAGGATAATAGAAAAATAAATGCGAAATCTAAATATGTAAGCGTTAGAGCCCCGGCCCGTCTACATTTGGGTTTTTTGGATATGTGTGGAGATTTGGGCAGGAAATTCGGTAGCATAGGTCTATCGATCACAGGTATCGAAACATCAATTACTGCTATTTATGCTGATGATATTGATATTTCAGGGATTTTTCTAGAAAGAGCTGAGAGTTACGCAGAGCAAATCTTATCTCATTTTGGCATCGATGGCGGGGTTGGGTTATCAATTCACTCTGCTATTCCAGAACATGTCGGACTTGGCTCAGGAACACAACTGTCACTGGCAATAGCAAGCGCAATATGCCATTTGTATGGATTACCAGAACATCGTACCTCATATTTAGCAGCAATATTACATCGTGGCGCTAGATCAGGGATTGGTGTTGGCGCATTTATGAAAGGCGGTTTTGTGGTTGACGGTGGGCGAGGTGAAAAAACTGAGGTTCCACCAATCATTACGCGTTTACCTTTTCCAGAACATTGGCGAATTATTTTGATATTTGATGATGATGTAAAAGGTATTAATGGAGCAAAAGAACGACGTGTATTTAATCAACTACCAAAAATGAAAAGGGAAATTTCAGATTCCTTGTGTCGTCTAACTATGATGCAAGTACTTCCTGCGATTATTGAACAAGATTGTTCCGAATTTGGGGCAGCAATAACGGAAATTCAGAATATCATTGGTGATTATTTCTCGGACGCCCAGGGAGGGCGTTATACATCACCATTTTTAAAATCAATTCTTAAAACCATAAGTAAAGAAGGCGCTACAGGTCTAGGGCAAAGCTCATGGGGACCAACTGGTTTTGCAATATTTCCAAATGAAACCATTGCCTTTCAAGCTTTAAAGAAAGTTCGTGACGAGTGGAAAGGTGAATCACGTTTACGATTTGTCTTATGTGAGGGATACAATCAAAAAGCTAAAATTTCTGTTAGCGAAAAGAAACCTTCTATTACAAATGAAAATATAAAGGTAGAAAATTTATAGTTGTTAAAGCCGAACATAATGCTAAACCTAGCAAAGATATCAAATATCTTATTATTGCTAATTCAGGCCGTGCATTAGCGCGTTCCGCAAGAAAAGCTGGATATGAAGTAGGTGTAATTGATAAATTTCTTGATACTGACACGAAAAAATTTGCTTCATTAGCATGTAAAGTTAAACATGCAGAGCCATATACTTTTGACATACTTGAACTTGAAAAAATAATAAAAAAATATTTTTTAAATTCAATAGTTATAATAGGTTCTGGTTTCGAGATAAATCCTGAGCACATTAATCTTATTCGCAAGCATATTCCCGTGATAAGCAATAGTGCAGAGACAATACGTACTGTTAAAAACCCAAAATTTTTAAAGAAAATTTTAAATGAAGAGTCTATACAGTTTCCATTTACAATATTTAATCAAGAAGAATTAGTTCATTCGAAAAATTTCCTAGTAAAAAAGATTGGCGGTATTGGTGGCGGGCATGTTTTATACGAGTCTTCATTGTCAAATATAGACGCATTGACGGATAAAGATTTTTATTATCAGGAATTTATTGAAGGTACAGTTTATAGCGCAGTTTTTTTGGCAAATGGGAATGCAGCAAACTTAATCGGATTAAATAGAATATTAGGGTCAAAACAATTTCCAGAACATCCGTTTTTATATGAAGGCGCAATTAGTATTGCTTTTAAAAATGAAAATACCTTAGTTAAGATTGTTAGTATAATTAATAAAATTACTAAACGAACAGGACTATTTGGTTTATGTGGTATTGATTTTATTATTGATGAGAATGAATTTATTTTTATTATTGATATAAATCCACGACCTCCGTCAACATTTGAATTACATGAATCTCAAGAATCTTTGTTTGCTGCGCATATAAGTTCTTTCAGTGGAGGTTCGATTAATTACAGCTCCGTTAACCATAATTTCTCAAAAGGCCATATAATTTATTATACAAAGAAAAATTTACTAATTCCTGAAAATCTTAAATGGCCTGCTTGGGTTCAAGATAGACCGCTTGGCAAACAGAGGATATTAATAAAAAACCCAGTATGTACTATCTATGCTGAAGGTGATTCGGAAAAACAGGTTGAAAATAGATTGATAAATCGTTTTAGGGAAATCGAACTCTTTATTAAATCAATATAGAATAGGCAGTAAAATACATTAAATTTACGTTTGAGGAAATCAAGTGAATCAAAGCCCAAATCTAAGTCTCAATAAATTAACAGCGCCATTAGTTGAAAATTTGGTAGCAAATGCCGAGTCATTACGGCTTACAACATCAATTCTTGATGATGGTACGCGTATTATTGATGCGGGTATTAATACAAAAGGCGGTATTGAGGCAGGGCGACTAATCGCAGAGATATGTATGGGTGGTTTAGGAGTTGTTAGATTACGTGCTTCGACTAATTTTAACAATTGGTCATGGCATTTAGATGTACACAGCTCTAATCCAGTACTTGCATGTCTGGCAAGTCAATATGCAGGATGGAGCTTAAATCATGGTAAGGGAAAAGAAGCATTTAACGCATTAGGTTCTGGCCCGGCTCGAACATTAGGAAGTAGCGAACCATTATTTGATGAACTTGGATATCGTGATGAGGCTGATTATGCATGCATCGTTATTGAGGTTGATAAAATCCCTCCAGTTGAAGTCACCACAAAGATAGCCGAAATGTGCCG
>Ga0066372_10000299_pt1 | contig 17993 bp, 12 predicted proteins | sample Knorr_S15_td_250_FD_77011 | JGI IMG/M metagenome (GOLD analysis project Ga0066372, IMG submission 77011) | Marine microbial communities from Southern Atlantic Ocean transect - Knorr_S15_td_250_ad_251m_LV_A | ecosystem: Environmental > Aquatic > Marine > Oceanic | place: Southern Atlantic ocean... | reverse complement strand
GAAGTAGTAAATCCCTTGGAGCCTACGTAGGAAAATTTTCTAAAAAGCTTATGCCATAATCTTTCCGTGTCCATTGGATTTTCACCAATAAACAGCTCTGTTACTTCATTAACTGCGGTACTCATTAGCTTTTCGCTAACCGAAGAACCTGTGCCAATCTCTCCCCAGCCATGAATTCCTTCATCTGTCTCAATTTTGACAAATACCCATTTTTTAGGATGTGATGGCGCAGATTTAGATTGAGATACAAATTGTGCTGCAAAAGGTTTTATATTTGTTATCTTCATTTACTTAGAATACGTTGAGTCATATTTCAGTATGCAGATTACTTTTATGATCTTTATTAAAGGGATTTTCGCCTTTTTTCCCGGAGGCATGCGCTAACTTTCCATCTTTTGAATCTTGCTTAGTTCTATCCCAAGCATTTTGAAGATCTTTACTATGTCCTCTAAAGTGAGGCATTACATATCTCGCAAAAAGTTCAGCCGAATACCTACTTTTTTGTTCGCTTACCCATTCGTGGGTTGTAATCATTAGTCCACCAATTCCTCCTGCCTCTTTGTTGAGTTTTTCTATTTCTTCTATTGCATCGTCAGGCGTTCCTATGATCCAAGATCTGTTGTCTATTACGGAGGAAACGGTTACATCCTGATCTGATTGTGTATTAGAAGACTTATAATTCTGTATCCCTCCATCGCTAATAATAGAAAAATATTCGTGTATGTCCCTATGAGCCCCAGATTCTATCTCTTCCATCGCTTTTTTCTTAGAATCAGACAAGTAAACATAAGTTACAAGTTCCCATTCCTTTCTATGTATCCGTGATCCTGACCTCTTGGCTGCGTCTGACATAACCTTCCATTGTTTTGAAAGTGGTACCGATTTGGGGCCAGGTGGCTTGGCTAGAGATAGGGCTTTTAAACCTTTACTACCGGCAAATTCAAGAGATTTTTCTGAACCTGAACATGCTATTGCTATAGGCATTCTTGGTCTTTGGTATGATTTAAGTTGGAGTAACATATTATTTATAGTCCAGTATTTTCCTTTATATGAAACTGGGTCGTCACTTTCTAGTAGCAAGGTGATAATTTCAAGTGACTCTTCCATCATAGGTTGTAAGTCTTGATAGGGAATCTGAAAAAGCTTTATGTCTGTTGGAAGACTGCACCTCCCAATTCCAAAAAGCGCCCTTCCTTCTGTCATATGGTCTAAGAAAGCTATGCGCTCAGCTACGTGAAAAGGGTGGTGGAAAGGCAGGCTGATCATAGAAGTACCTAATTTTATTTTAGATGTTATTTGGCTCGCCGCGGACAGAAACATCTCCGGAGAAGGAATGGTCTCCCATCCAGCTGAATGATGTTCACCAACCCAGAACTCGTCAAACCCTAAATCTTCGGCATACTTTATGAGGTCTAAATCTCTTTTGAATGCAAGAGAAGGATTTTCAGATGGTATGTGTAGCGGCATCATAAATAAAGAAAAATCCATACATCTCCTAAAATTAACTCTTTTTCTTCGTATGCGATACATAGTAACTGAAAATAGATTTCTAGAAAATTTTATTTAAGAAGCTTAGGATTCTTTTTTAAAAACGAAGATGTATTCGTGTTTAAAAATGTAATAATCACTTACCAAAGCCCTATACCTCCATATGCCTGTTGTGCCTTCTTTTCCTCTGTTACCTTCTATGTTTTTGATGATTGTTCCTTTGAGCTTTACATCAAAGTTTTTCTTTATCATGTCCATACAATAGAACGAAAGTGGAATCACCTCGCTATTTTTGTAGATATCTCCTATAACAATTGCAAAATACCTGCCTTTATCAAGATACTGCAAAGAATTTTTGCAAACTGCTCTAAATTTATCTAAAAATTGATCTGTTTCACCTATATTTGATAAATCATTTTTGTTTTCACTAAATTTTACTATGTCCATATAAGGCGGATGCATAAGGACAAATTGAACAGATTTTGATTTTAATTTATCGATCCCGGAATTCACTTTCTGTTCAACCTCTTTTTTTTGAGTCGCATCACATTCGGTAAGATAAATTTTTTTTTCAAAATTTTTAGTAAAAGGATCTCCCTGCATCATTGAATTAACGTAACTTATCATTTCTGGATTTATGTCCAAACCTATATATTTTCGGTTGAGGGTTTCACATTCAAATAAAGTAGTTCCACTGCCCATGAAAGGCTCAAAAACTAGTTCTTCTTCTTTCGTATATCTCTGGATAAGTTGGTTAGGGATTTGAGGAATAAAGTTTCCATGGTAGATATTTTTGTGCTTTCCGCTCTTACCTCGTTCTGAAATTATCCATAATGAATCAGTAGATATGTCTATATCTTTCCAATTCTTTATATCAAAATCATTAAATTTCATTTGTTATGACCTAATTAGCTTATTTCTCCATTTATAGGGATCATGCCAAAACAACCTATACAACCTTTTGCATCACTTTCGTTTTTCCTTCCCAATTATTGCTTTCCTCATGCCAGAAGTTAATTCCAGAGAAAGTTCCTCTTAATCCAGTTCTTTTTTTTACAATAATCTGGTTTGCTTGATCTAATTAGAATAAACTAAATTTTATAAACACGAAATAAATAAAATGATATGAAAATTTTAGGCTATACCCCCATGCACAAGCTGAGGGAAATGATTTCCAGTAAAGAAATTTCCCCAGTTGAAATAATGACTGAAACATTCAGTAGAATTAATTCTCTAAATGATAGGTTTGGCGCCTATATCACCTTGGACGAAGACAACGCTATAAAAAAAGCAAAAGATGCAGAGAATTCTGTAATGCAAGGTGATGATTTAGGCCCTCTTCACGGCATACCTGTTCCTATAAAAGATCTTGAGCCGGTGAAGGATATGAGATGCACTTTTGGTTCAATTCCTGCAGACACTATCGCTGAAGAAGACGCAATATCAGTAGAAAGGATCAAGGCTGCTGGAGGAATAATAATTGGTAAAACAAACACACCCGAGTATGGCAATTCAGGCACAACTGAGAATCGAGTTTTTGGTGTATCTAGAAATCCTTGGAATGATAAATTGACTCCAGGAGGTTCTAGTGGGGGAGCAGCAGTAAGCATAGCTTCGGGGATGACATCTATAGCGCAAGGTTCTGATGGAGGCGGATCTATTCGCATTCCATCTGCTCTCACAGGAATTTTTGGTATTAAACCTACACAAGGGAGAATCCCAAGGCGCGTGCATAACAATACTAGATGGAATGAAATAAATTTTTCTACTACTGGACCCATGTCTATTGATGTGACCGATTCTGCCATTTTTCTTGAGGTGATGTCTGGTTTTCATAAGGACGGTGAAAACGGGACTATACAAGAAGATCACCCAGATTTTACTGATTTTTCAAGCGTGAATTTGGATGGATTAAAAATAGCCTTTTCAAAAGGCATAGGGGGAACATTTGCTGATAAAGAAGTAACTGAATCTGTAGAAAAAACTGTAAAAAAACTAGACGCTATGGGGTTCATAGTGGAAGAGATTGATTATTATCCAGATCATTCTGAAAGTATGTTTACGACTTGGTATGATTTTTGGTGTTCAAGAAGCTATCTAATGACACCTCATTTAATTGATGAGGAGAAAAATAAAGAAGCCCTTACAGATTATTTCAGAATTAATATCCAGCATGGTAAGGATATCTCAGGTTCATCACTATTTGATGCTCTAAACAATATAGGTAAATATAGGATTTATACTGAATCAATTTTTGAGGATTATGATTTCTTAATTACCCCAACAATAGGTGTTAAGCCATTCCCTATAAATAATTATCCAAAGGAAATTAATGGAAAAAAAAGTAAAAGCCCATTTTGGGACTGGGCTCTATTCACTCAAGTATTTAACTTGACTGGAAATCCTGCAGCAAGTATTCCAGTTTCAAAAAGTAAAGATGGTTTGCCTGTAGGGATGCAGGTGGTTGGTGGCCAAAAAGAAGAGAAACTCATTCTTGCACTTTCTAGATTATTAGAATCTGAGGAGCCCTGGAATTCATATCCAGAAATTGGCTAGATCATTCAACAAGTGCTGAAATGAGCTTCCAGCAAGTTTCTAGTGATATTTCTTCTTGGCCTTCGCATAGTAAAACCATGTTTCCATAGATAGCGTAATTTCCATATTTCGGAAAAATTCCAGTTGCTTGAAGTCCTAAACTGCCTTTATCTACTCCGCCGCCAACTTGCCTTCTATCTTTACTTCCTTCCTTCCAAGTAGTGTCGTCTTTAGATATAACAGCATTATTCCCGGTCACTTCTTTTGCAAGCTCCTCTCCAAGAGACACAGCATCAGCATGGGATGTGTAAAAACGAACTTCAAAGTCTTTTGAGGTGTCTTCGTGTCTCCAAAATCCGTACCAGGCTCCAGTTGCACCAGTGAGTTCTGTTACATCATACACTCTGTTTTTCTTGAATCCGATTGCTTTTAAGTCTTCAAATGTGAAGATTCTCTCTGAAGAAGTTACGACTTCGTACGAGTCAGATGAACCTCCTGACGCGCATCCTACTAAAGTTAACGCCACTAATAATGAAAATAATACTTTGTGCATTGTGCCGATTATATCAGATTTAATTTATCAAATTTCAAGATATTAATGCTAATGAAGTATTAACTATTTTTGATTATAAGGCTGTTATAATATTCTTAAATTTAAACAGCTTTTATTTATATGTGCGGAATATCTGGTATTACTGAAAACAATCGATCTTTAATAGACCGAATGGTCGATATTACGTGTCATAGAGGACCCGATGATAGAGGAGTGTTTGGTAATTCTGATATCACTATGGGGCACAGTAGACTATCAATTCAGGATTTATCCAAAGCGGGGCATCAGCCCATGATAAGTACAAATAGGCGCTTCATAATCGTATTTAATGGTGAGATATATAACTTCAGGAGACTAAGAAAAACTCTAGAGAGAGACTTTACCTTTTCTTCGAAAACGGATACAGAAGTTATCTTGAATATTTATGAAACTCAAGGTGTGGAAGGCTTGAAGAAAATCTCTGGTATCTTTTCTTTTGCTATATGGGATGACGTAGAAAAAAAACTTATACTAGTGCGAGATTCTAGAGGCATCAAACCTATGTACTACATGTTTTCAGATGGCAGATTAATTTTTTCTTCAGAGCTGAAAGCTATTTATTCGATAGTTCCTAATTTAAGAATTAACAAGTTGGCATTAAATTGTTTTTTTAGAATGGGCTATATAACGGGTGAAGAGACAATTTGGAGAGGAGTAAAAAAATTAATGCCAGGTTCCGTACTTACTTTCCAGAACCAGAAAATAACAATAGAAACGCTTGAAAGAGAAGTCAGTACATCGACCATTTCGTCAATTGAAGAAGCAAGAGAAGAAATACCGATTATTTTGAAGAACGTTGTAAAAGATCAACTGATTTCAGATGTTCCTGTAGGTCTGTTCTTATCAGGTGGGATTGACTCGAATCTAATACTGAGCCTTATGACAGAAATTGGTACTTCTACAATAAATACATATTCATCTGTTTTCGATGTTGCGCAGACGGATCAAGCAAAGTTTAATTCTGATTCAGTAATTGCAAAGAAATCTGCTAAGTATTTTGAATCAAATCACCTTGAAATTCATGTCGACGAAAATTCTGTATTGGAGAATATTGAAAAAGTCGTATGGCATATGGACGAACCAAATTCAAATTATAGCTTGATTCCAAATTTTATCCTGGCGCAAGAAGCATCAAAAAATAATAAAGTTGTAATGTCAGGTGAAGGTGGAGATGAAATATTTGGAGGCTATAACAGGTATCATTCTTATAGACTAATTGAAAAGTGGCAAAAATTTCCTACTTTATTGAAGAAGTTCTTTTTTTCAGTTGCCCCTCTATTGATATTGAATAAAAAAAACAGAAGGCGTCTTAATTTTAAACACCTTGTCGAACTTTACTTATCTTTTGCCGAAAATAATGAAATTTCTAGCACGGATATCATGGACTCAGATTTTAATAATGTTCAAAGATATAGAGATTATATTGGTTCTGTACTTGAGCCATTTTTTAATGAATCCGGTGTTTTTAATTCTTTGATCAATGCAGAATTGAACACCTGGCTGGTAGATGATTATCTTATGAGAGCGGATAAAATGTCTATGGCTCACGGCTTGGAAAACAGAGTGCCGTTTTTGGATGAGAGGCTTGTAGATATATCAAAAAAAATAGAACCATCCTGGAAATACCCTCTTAGTAATAAGTCTAGAGGTAAGCAAATCCTAGTTGATGCAATGAAGGATTATTTGCCGTCCTTCGTATACGGTAGTCCTAAAAAAGGGTGGGTTAGTCCGATTTCAAAATGGATGCGCGGAGGATTGAAAGACTTTATTCATGAGGTTATTCAAGAAGATTTTATAGTTGAAACTCAAGAATTTTTCAATTTTGATAGAGTGAATAAGGTGTTCAAATCTCATTTAGAATCAGAAGCTTATGGAGCTCAAACTATTTGGAATGTAGTCTGTTTTCAGCTCTGGTACAAGCGGTTTATTAAGAATTGAGATCCTGTAGTTACTAAATTAAAAGTTCTCTAAGTTGTTCTGTGCCGTCTATGTTTCTTAATTTTGAGATAGCTCTTTTTTCAATTTGCCTGATGCGTTCTCTAGTGAGCCCCATCATCCTTCCAATTTCACCTAAAGTCCTACTCTTGCCATCTGAAAGTCCGAATCTCAATTGAATCACCAAGCTTTCTTTCAAAGTGAGGTTGTTGAGCAATTTGGTGATTTCTTGTTTCGTTGTGGATTCAGCTGCCATATCTAAAGGCGATGCATTTGTTTTATCCTCAATAATATGGCCAATCGTAGATCCAGATTCTTCTCCTCCTAATGGCGTTGAAAGAGAAATTGGCTGGACAGATGCATTTAATACTTTTTTAATTTTTGATTCTGATAATCCTGACGCTACAGACAAGTCCTCGATAGTTGGGTCATGTTTGAGTCCTTGGCTTAGTTGTCTTTCAGCTCGCTTCACCTTGTTCAATGCTTCAACTAAGTGTACTGGCATTCTTATGGTTCTTGATTTGTCAGCTAGTGAACGCGTAATTCCTTGCCTTATCCACCAAGTTGCGTAGGTGCTGAATTTAAAACCCTTCCTATAGTTAAACTTTTTTATTGCCTTGAGCAATCCGATATTTCCTTCTTGAACAAGATCTGAAATGTTCAAGCCTCTGTTTGAATATTTTTTAGCTATACTGATCACTAGCCGTAAATTTGACTCAGTGAGGTTATTTATTGACTCCTTGCCTTCTTGTACTAAAGCTTCAAAATGTTGATAGATATCGTTGAACTCATCTTCAGACAACAAAGACCATTTTTTTTCGTCTATTTTTTTAAACAGCTTGGGGGGTATTATTCGACACAAAACTGAAATTACTTTTATGCCTTCAGCAATTTCTTGGAATTTTAATTTGTTGTTTTCTGAAGCATATCTCTCAAAATCTTCAGAAAACGGAGCTTCTATGATTTTTCTTAACTCAGCGTTTTCAGCAATTTCTTGGAATTTTAATTTATTTAACTTTAGGTCAATTTTATGATAATTAGTAAGTACTAATAGTGACTTTTTTGCTTGTAAAAAACTTCTTTGAGATCTTTTAAGCCACTCCGTTGCTGATTCTATGTTGATTGATTCAAGAGAACCTAGATCCCTTTCGATTTCTATGTATGATTCAAGTTTTTTGGACAAATTTTCTTCATCTTCTGATCTAAGCAACCCTTTTCTTCTAATTTCGGACAAATAGATTTTCATAGGATCTTGAAATGAATTTCCATCTTGAATTGCGCCATCAGAATCTTCCGATAGCTGCTGTTTGTTATTTAAAGAGGAATCTTCAATTTTTTGAATAGCAACTAAATCAATAAGTTCTCTATCTCCGTCCTTATAATCTTCAACTGGCATTTTTTCATTATAAGTCAAACGATCATGCCATTTAACAATATAGAGTGAGCAAAAAATGAGATAATGTTTCTTTTTAAAGACGATTCCGCTTTATTGAACATTAAATTAGGTGCAATCCGTCAATAAGCTTTGCAATTAAGATAGAAAAAGTAAATTGATAACAAAGTGTTAAATCTTGAAATCTTTTCATTTAACGATGATAATCCTAGATAATTAAATTTACTTGAGAGGGCCTTCAAATGACTGCAAAGTTTAGCTTTAATAAAATTTTTTCAAATAATTCAGAAGAACAAGAGGTTTCCTCTCCTGTTCATGCTGAATATGATTTTGCAGTAGCGTACCCTGCACCTGAAACCATTCCTATAGATGGCCTTTTAGAAGGCCTTCGTAAAGGGCTTGAAAGAGAAGGAGCGGATTTAGCTTATTATCCCGATCCTTTTGGATCTCACGAACTCAGAAATTTTATAAAAAATAAATTAAAAACCGATCGAGGGATTGATACCACTATTGAGGAAATTCTTGTAACTCATGGTTCAGGTGAAGCTAACAATTTAGTAATTCAAAATCTTACTGATCCCGGTGATACAGTTATTACTGAACAATTTGTATATGTCGGTACTCTAAACCAACTTACAAAAGTTAAAGCCAACATTGTTGGGACTAAAGTTGATGAAAATGGAATAATCCCTGATGAACTTGATGCTCTAATTGTCGATTTGAAGAAAAAAGGCGAGAGGATAAAATATTTATACTCCATACCAGAATTTCAAAATCCTACTGGATCTACTCTTCCAAAAGAGAGAAGAAAAAGAATTCTATCCATTTTGGATAAACATGCTCTTCCATTGCTAGAAGATGACTGTTACGTAGATCTAAGATTTGAAGGAGAGCCTCAACCTTCTTACAAATCCCTAGACAAGAATGGATCTGTTATACACGTTGCCTCATTCTCTAAGCTAATCGCACCTGGATTGAGAATGGGATATGTAAATGCTCCATTAGAAGTTATGACCCGTTTAAACTTTTTAAAAACATCAGGACCGAGTCAGTTCGTTTCCCTTGCCATAGAAAACTTTTTAATAAATGAGATGGAAAGTCATAAAATTAAGATTCAAAACCTCCTTAGAGAAAAAAGGGACGCAATGATTTCGTCTTTAGGAGAAAACTTTGGAGGACTCGATGTTAAATGGTCTATACCCGAAGGCGGCTGTTATTTATGGATTACCTTCCCTGAGGCGGTGGATATGGCTGAACTGCAACAAACTTGTTTTAACGAAGGAGTAGGTTATATATCTGGTAATAATTTTTCACCAAAAGGAGACACAGGAAAAAACTCTGCAAGGCTCTGCTTTGCTTATGAGTCCCCAGAAAAAAACAGAGAAGGTATAACAAGATTGGCTAAAATATTACAAAAACACAATATTATTGGCTAGCTCATGGAATTAGATTTAGATGACATTGAAAAAGAAGTCCGAAGGATAAGAAGAGATCTTCACAAAATCCCAGAAACTGCGTTTAGGGAGAATCAAACATCAGATTATATACAATCTTACCTTAAAAAAAATCAGATTAGCTTTGAGAAGAATATAGCTAAAACTGGAGTAATTGCCGAGATAGTTGGATCTAAGCAACCTGATGACGAACAAAAAATTTTTATATTAAGAGCCGATATAGACGGCCTTCCTATTGCAGAGGAGACAGGCCTAGATTTTGCCTCAGACAATGGCAATATGCACGCCTGTGGTCACGATGGTCATATGGCGATGTTACTAGTAGTTTCAAAATTATTAAAAAAGAATGCAAAAAGTTTTTCAGGGAGGATAAATATGATATTTCAGCCTGCCGAAGAAGAAATCGGTGGGGCAAAAAAGATTATTAATGAAAAACCTGATTTGTTTAATAAGGCTTCTTTTCTTTTTGGATTTCATATATGGAATCAAATTGAAACTGGCAAAATAGCGATTAACAATGGAACAGTTTTTGTTAGCGCAGACACCTTTAATATTGAAATATCAGGAGTAGGCGGGCATGGCGCTATGCCGCATAAAACCGTTGATCCTATTTTTATTGCATCAAACTTAATAATCTCTTCACAATCAATAGTTAGCCGAAAACTTAAACCTGGTGATCTCGGCGTTATAACTTTTGGTAAAATAGACGGTGGAACTGCTCCAAATGTAATTCCTGAAAGAGTATTTCTTGAAGGGACAATTAGGGCAGACAGTTCCAAAAATCGAGAATTTTTGGTTGAAAACCTAAAGAAGCTGACTCAAGATATTACAAAATCTTTAGGCGGCAGCAGTAAATTTGATATTACAAGCGGAACAGGACCAGTAATCAACGATCAAAACTTTTCAAGAGAAGTCTCTCAAGTAGCGGCTAGAGTAATGGGTGAAGAGTCAGTCATTTCAATTGATCCAGTAAGCGTAGGTGATGATGTTTCTGAATTTATGAAAATTGTTCCTTCTGTGTATGCTTTGCTGGGAGCAGCTAAGGATGGTGCAGCAATGCATCATAATCAAAAATTTGATTTTGATGAAGAATGTTTGTCCTTAGGAGTTCAGTTAATGCTTTCGTTGGTGGATGAAAAATTAAACTAAACTACTGGGGAACTGCCTCCGTCAATATTTATTGCAGTACCAGTAATGTAACTAGCCTTATCTGAACTTAAATATGTAATTAGATTTGCAGGCTCTTCGGCTTCTCCAACTCTACCTCCCAAAGGTACCGATTTGCCTAATTCTGAGTAAAAATCATCGATGGTTAAAGACGGTTCATTTTTCAGCCTTTCTTCATACCTTTTTCTATGCTGTCCTGATTTAAATGTTCCCACGCATACAGTGTTTACTCTTATGTTAAATTTACTTAACTCTTTCGATGAAGCCTTTGTTAAAGATATGCCCGCAGCTCGTGAAACTGAAGTAGGTATTGAATTTGCAGGAGATGCTTTTCCTCCCGGAGTGGTTATATTTATAATCGAACCTCCGCCATTCTTTTTCATCGATGGCACCACGCTTTGTATCATATAGATTGCTCCAAACAACTTTGTACCCATATCATCAGACATTATTTCATCTGTTAGATCCATAATTGAATGAGCTGAAGAAGTTCCAGCATTATTGATTAAAATATCTACCTTTCCATGTTTATCAATTACTTTTTTAACGCCTGACCTGACTTCATTTTCTTTAGATACATCTACCGAATAGATATCAATTTCTTCAGAAGTTATATTTTCTATTTCATTTTTTACCTTATTTAAATTTCCTAGATCTCTAGCAAAAATAGAAACTTTGGCTCCCTCTTCACTCATTATTCTGGCTGTTTCTTTTCCAATGCCATCACTCCCTCCGGTAATTATTACGATCTTGTCTTTTAACATTAAATCCATCGACTTCCTCCTTTTTTTGTAAGATTCATCTAGTGTTTCGGGTATATATTTTACTTCAACTGATCATGCTATTTTCCAACATTATGGCTGTATTATAGCCCTTGTAATAGAATGATCTGCTTGTTCTCCTAGCCAATCTGATTTCGCAAAAGCTTCGTTTATGTCTTCAAGTTTGAACTTATGAGAAACTAATGAGGTTAAAGGGTAAAGCGACTTAGTTCTTTGAAGGAAATCTGCACACTTTGGTATTATCCAAGGATCATAATGCTGAAAACTTAAAAACCTTATTTGAGTCTTCATTAGATAGTTCGCATCTACATTAATATTAGTGTTCTCTGAAACACTTCCAATTTCAAGATATTTACCTCTCATTCGAACCATTTTTAAGCCCTCTTCGATTACTTGAGGGAATCCGACAAGCTCCATTGCGATATCGGCGCCAATTCCATCTGTTAGATCGTATACTGCGTCAATCCTTTCTTCAGCGTCTGTTATTTCTGAAATATTAATTACTTGAGAGGCTCCACACTGCTTGGCTAAATTGAGACGGGATTCGTGTCCATCAATTACAATGACTTCGTTAGCACCCATGTTTCTTGCCACTGCGGTCGCATAAATGCCAAGAGCACCTGCACCTTGAATTACTACGTTGTCGCCAAATCTTACTGTTGAGTAGTCAAATGCGTCTGTAACCTGGGCCAGTGCGCAGTTCAATGAGACAATAGATTCATCATTCAAATCTTTTGGTGCAGGAAAAATGAAATGAGGGGCTCTTAAAACATAATACTGTGCATATCCAGAATTACAGATTTTCCATTCTTGATAGCTCTTTCTGCCTCTAAATTTGCATGCACCAAATTCACCTCTAATACAGTTGTAACAACTCAAGCAAGGAAAGAAGTAGGGAAAGATAACCCTGTCACCTTCGTTTAAAGTATTTTTTAGGGAATCTGTTTTTACTTTTGATCCCAATTTGTGAACAGTGCCTGTCATTTCGTGACCAAAGGCCATTGGCCCTCTTTCAGGAGAATTTTCATTTCTGCCATCACCTCGTGTTACGTGAAGATCTGATCCACATATTCCGGTTGCTGTTACTCGAATTACTATTTCATCAGGATCAGGATCGTGAACAGGTAGTTCAACGAGTTCCCATCTCTTTGGTTTGTCATACCATAATGCTGATAAACCTGTATCTGCCATTAGAAAACTCCTTTCTCGGTTGTAAAATGAGATTAATGGTACATAATTAAAATATCAAATTTACTGGCTGTTGAATGAATATTAAATATAGATGTATAGAGTGTAACCGAGAATCACCTCCGGATTTTTTTAGATTAAAATGTGAAGAGTCTGATTATTCTTGTTTCGACATATTCTATGAAAAAAAGGAACATCTCAGCGAGATTCATTTACCAGTGGGCAGCGAAGATGTGATAAAACTTGGTGAGGGTAATACGCCATGTATTAGTTTAAAGGATAACTTTCCCAAAATTAATGACCTGATTTGTAAGCTGGAATATTTTTCACCCACTAGTTCGTTTAAAGATCGAGGATCCTCTATTTTGATATCTGCTGCCAAGAAAAACGGAGTGCTAGAATTTGCAGAAGATTCTTCTGGGAATGCTGGGGCTTCTATGTCTGCTTATGCGAGCCATGCAGGCATTAAAGCTCACATATTTGCACCTGAAATAACACCTTCAAGCAAGACTGACCAGATCAAGATGTTTGGCGCAGAACTTCACAAGATTCCGGGACCTAGACAAAATTCTACTGAAGCGGTCAAGAAGTTTTGCAAGGAGACAGCCATCCCTTATGTGTCACATAACTACAATCCATTTTTTATTGAAGGAATGAAGTCTTTTGCGTATGAAATTTATGAAGAATACGGTGAATTAGTTTCCGATATCGTCATACCGGTTGGAAATGGATCTTTGACTGTGGGAGCGTTTAAAGGCTTTAATGAATTAAAAGTTGCTGGGAAAATAAAAAAAATTCCCAAGCTTCATTGTGTGCAGGTCAAAGGGTTTTCTCCAATTTCTAATAAATCTAACAATATTGATTGGGAATTTGATACTTCTTCTTCAACTCTCGCGGGTGGGATAGCTGTTTCAGACCCTCCTAGGATCAATCAAGTGATTCAGTGCGTTATCGAGTCGGAGGCTAGTGCAATAGTTGTGGACGAAGAAGATATCCTCAATTGGCATAAAAAAATTGCTAAGTTAGGTATTCTTTCTGAGATTACGTCTGCAGCGGTATTTGCAGGAGTGGAAAGCCTAATCAATATGAATAAAATAAACGAAGAATCCGTTGTTCTGGTTCCTGTGACTGGGTCTGGATTGAAAGATCTATCTAACGTGATGATTTAACGAAATTTAGAGCTTTTTTAAACCCTGAAAGTGCATTTTCGATAACTTCATCTTGAACGCTATAAGAAATCCTAAAATATCCTGGAGCCCCGAATCCTGAACCAGGCACGACTAATATTTTTTCTGTCTTGAGTATTTTCGTGAATTCTATGTCATCAATGGGGCTTTTAGGGAATAGGTAAAATGCCCCTGAAGGCTTTATGATTTCATATCCGAACTTAACTAAATTTGAAAACAACAGGTCTCGCTTTTTCTTATACTTCTCTAAATCTACTAAAGAATCTAGAGAGTTTTCTATTAATCTTTGCCCTAAGGCAGGAGCATTTACAAATCCCAAGGTTCTATTGGAAAAATTTAAAGCATCAATTAGTTTTCTTTTATTTGGTATTTTAGGATTTGTTGCAATAAATCCAACTCTTTCTCCTGCTAAACTTAAATCTTTGGAAAAAGAAGAAACTACAATGCCTCTTTTGTATATATCAAAAATGAATGGTTGCTCTACTCCATCGTATTCTAGATATCTGTAGGGTTCGTCACTTATGATGTAGATCTCTATGCCTAATTGAGCTTCTTTTTCTGCAACCAATTCACTAATTTCTTTGAGTAATGTAGGTGGATAGGTTACTCCTGTAGGATTATTTGGTGAATTTATTATCAGGGCTTTGGTTTTTTTATTTATTATTTTTCTTAAAGAGACAAGAGAAGGGTAAAAGTTGGTAGAAAAGTCGCAGAAAACAGGATGTCCACCATGATTATCGATATAAAATTTGTATTCGGGAAAGAATGGCTTAAAAACAACAACCTCGTCGTTAGGATCTATTATTGAGTGCAAGATAACGTTTAATGCTCCTGCAGCTCCGCAGGTCATCATTACATCATTTTCGTCTAGCTGAGAGGAACTTTCATTTGTTATTTTTGAGGCTATCTTCTTTCTTGTGCTCAAGAAACCGGCATTTTGCATATAGCTATGAATGCCTGCAGTATTCTCATTTGTGAGGCTCTTCAAGGAGTCAAAAAACTTTTTTGGAGGCTCTAGGACTGGATTTCCCAGAGAAAAATCGTACACATTGGTGACCCCATATCTTTGCTTTAATTCGATTCCTTCTTCGAACATTTTCCTAATCCATGAACTCTCACCCATGAATCGATCAACTTTTTTTGAAATACTCATCTTTTTTAATGGCACCCCTGGCAGGGTTCGAACCTGCGACCCACTGCTTAGAAGGCAGTTGCTCTGTCCACTGAGCTACAGGGGCACTAAAGCGTTAGTCATTCTATTTTATTTAGCTTGATATTAACAGATTAAATTTGTATTGATTTTTAGTTTCTAGCATTCTGTTAATTCGTGATAACATTGGTAAGTATAATTTCTATTAATTTATTTAGTAATTTAAAGACTGAAGAGGGGGCTCTCTAAATGTTTTCAAAAAATATGTATAAAACTCTAGGATTGATATTGATATTAGGACTCCTAGTTGCATGTGGTGGGACAGATGATCTAGCTGAAAAAGTTAGTGATATGAAAGAGGCGGTAGTAGAGGATAAGGCTGTAGAAAAGAAGCCTGAACCTGCCGTAGCGGAAAAGCCCAAAGAATCTGAAAAACCCCAAAAGCCTAATTTAACCGGAGAACTGTCGGTTGAAGTAAGTGTTGAAATGGCCCCTTTAACACTTTCTGTACTTGAAGGTAAAGCTCAATTTAATATGAAAGACGGACAAGGTTGGATTGATGCAATTGATGCTCAACCGATAGAGCAAGGCTGGGGAGTTAAAACTTTGAAGGTTTCCACGGCAGTTTTGAATTTTGAAGATGGTAGTATGGTTTTACTTGAACCAAGCAGTGAAATAGATATCTCTCTCTACCAGCTAATTAATGGAGGAGTTTCCCAAGGAGGAGAGAGGCACGTAAACCTTAAAATTGTTAATGGGGGAATCGCTTTCGATATCGTTCCAGCTGAATCGCCTCCTAATACTTGGTCTTTTCTAACTCCAGACGGAGCTGTGACTGTTCAAGGAACTGGAGGATCACTTTCAAGACGAGTTGGAATGGATACAGAGCATTCAGAATGTGAAGAAAACCCTGATGCAGTAATTTGTGGAGAAGATGTAAAAGTAAGTACTGTCGATACTAAAGTTGAACTTCTTGAAGGCACGGCTACTATGGTAAGGATGAAGTCAGAGTTTGATTTCGAAGATGCAGAAGAATCCGGCGAATTTGAAACTGATAAAAAATTACAGGCAATGGTAGTTAAACCTGGTGTTGCTTTCGAAGCTAAAGAAGAAAAGCCTGTAACGGCTGAAATGATCTCTGCAGATCCATTATTGGCTGCGGATATTGGATACATAGTCTCTTTGGCTGGAACAGAAATTTTTGATGAAGAAGTTTTGGAAGCAGCTGAAGAAGTAGCTTTAAATTCAGATACTGTAGTTAAAGATTTAGCTATTATGCAGGTCGCAGCATTGTCTGGACCTGATGGAGTTGAAGCGATAAAAGAGACAGGAAGCATCGACGCCGCATTAGACATTACTAATGAAACCTTTGCAGAAGAATCTGTTTTGGATCCAGATATGCTTCTTCCTGTTCCAATGGATGATGTTTTAGACGCATCTGAAGATTTACAGGAAGACGCCGGACTTCAAGCAGTTGATGAAGACGCCGCCGACGCCATAGTTGAAGCATCGGAAGTTCAAGCTGCCTTTGAAGCAGGAGAAATTGATTTAGAAGATTTACAAGCGGCTCAAGCCGAGTTGGTTGCGGAAATTGGTGATTTTGAAGGTGCTACATTAGTTGAAAACACAGCTGGTGTGGATGAGGTAACAGGTGCACAAATCGGATTTGAGGGTGCAAAAAGCGCCTTCCAAGAAAAATTCTTACCGCCACTTCCAGAGGCTCTTTATAATGCAGATGGAGAACAGATTGGTGTTAAAAAGCCCGATGAAGTAATTTTTGATAACACAGGTAACCCAATTGGAAAGAAAGTGGGTGACATGGTGGCTACTGATGTTGAAGGTGGAGAAATAGAAGGAAAAGTTCCAGATGTGTTCTACCTAGGAGATAAAACTGGAGAAGACAAGTTAGTTGCAACAACATTTTTCAATGCCTTTGCACCGAAAGCCCCGGTTGAAGGAACAGCTGGTTCAGCTGGTGCCTTGACACCAATACCTCTTTCAACATTTGATGCTGATGGAGAATTGGTACCTACAATGATTGAGTACGATATATTTGGTAACGCAACTGGAAGCGTGCCTCTGGATCCTACTGTGATGAAATCGGCTTCAGGAGCAGCACCAGAACCTCCTATTATTCCAGCTTTGGAATATGCAGCAGATGGTTCAATAGCAACATTAAATGAAATGCCATTTTTATCGGTTGACTCAACAACTGGCGAATTTCAAGAATTCATGATTCCAAGCCCAATTGTATTTGGTTCAGACGGTGAGCCGGTTGGTATGACTGCTGGAGCAAAAATTGGAGTTGGTGCAGATGGATTTACAGGACTTGAAGCAGGCGAGATCGTTAGTAAGAATTTCTTTATGGAACAATCTTCAACTTACATTGATGCGGCTGCTGAAGGCTTAGCAGGAGCGGGTCCTGGGATTGATATTGCAGGTAGTATAACTGGCACAGAGGGTCCTATGGATCTATTTAAAGCTGTAGCTTTTATGAAAGATCCGGGAGCAGGTGGTCCAGGTGGTCCAGGTGGTCCAGGTGGTCCAGGTGGTCCAGGTGGACTTGATTACGGAGACTACGCTATTGCTCAAGAAGATGCTGTGTTCTACGATGCAGCAGGAACAGCAATGACTGGACATGAGTTCAGGCCTCAGGAAGTATTTAGGGATGCGACGGGTGAAGTTTCTGGATTTAAACCTATTACAGAAATGTCATGTTTATCTCCAGCTTGTTTCTCTGCAGCTGCAAGTGACGATAGTTTGTTAGATAAACTTGAAGAAAAAGTTCAAATTCTAACTACAGACGCTTCTGGAGCATCTGTCGTAGCAGATATCCAAGGAAAAGTATTATTTACTGAAGATGGCAATATGGCCGGATTTATGCCTCCGCCAGCAGTTATGACTGGACCGGGTGGTGGACCTGTCACTTTTGCTGAAGAAGACGTTTCAATGTTTACTGCTTCAATGATGCAGCAGCCTGACCTAACCTCTATGTTTGGTGGGCCTAGCATGTTTGGAGCTGCAGGCGGACCGGCAGGTGGTATGGCAGGTGGTATGGCAGGAGGTATGGCAGGAGGTATGGCAGGAGGTATGGCAGGAGGTATGGCAGGAGGTATGGCAGG
>Ga0066372_10000298_pt1 | contig 18091 bp, 17 predicted proteins | sample Knorr_S15_td_250_FD_77011 | JGI IMG/M metagenome (GOLD analysis project Ga0066372, IMG submission 77011) | Marine microbial communities from Southern Atlantic Ocean transect - Knorr_S15_td_250_ad_251m_LV_A | ecosystem: Environmental > Aquatic > Marine > Oceanic | place: Southern Atlantic ocean... | reverse complement strand
TATTAGAATAATTGTTACAATTAATGCAGACTTGAATGGGTTTTTTAAAATAATTTTTAAGGTATAATATAATACAATTGAAAATATTAACACTAAAATTATTGGAAGAATCAAATCTTCAAAATTCACTCTCCCTATGTTTTGTGAATAAATTATTAGAATTGGAAATACTGCAACTAAAAATGGGTGGAAAATCTTTTTATTTTTTTTCTTATTTATTAATTCACTCAATATTTTTTCCTCCCCAATCAGTTTTAATTATATCTTTGAATTTTTTTGCAATTTCTTCCCAAGCAAATTCTTTTTTTACAAATTCATAACCTGTTTCGGCAATTTGATTACCAAATTCAGGCTCATCAATTAATTTACGAATTTTTTCAATAATTACTTGTTCATCACCGGGTTCAACTAATAATCCAGTTTTATTATCAATAATCAGCTCAGGTACGCCCCCCGTGTTTGACGCAATAGTTGGTTTTTTCATAAGTAGAGATTCAATAATTGTTTGTCCTAATCCCTCTAAACCTGTTAACGATAAGAAAATATCGATTTCTGAAAGAAATTTCTTAACTTCTTTTGGATAATCTAAATTTTTTAGCCAAACAAAATTTGTATTCTTTGTTAAAGAAGGAATAATTTTTTCACTGTATAATCCATCACCTGCTAGATAAAATGTTATTTCTGGTAGTTCTTTCATTACATTATTTAATGTTAAAAGTTCTCTTGTTTTTCCCCAAATATTCAGACCTTGAACAAGTCCAACACACGGATGTTTTAGTTTATTAGAAAATTCTTTTTTCCATTCGCTTGGATTTCTTCCATCCGCAGGGAAAACCAGAATATTTTTTTTAGGATATCGTTTAATGACCTCTTTTTCTAAATATTTTGAAATTGGTAAAATTAATTCAGATTTTTTAAAACAGAAATCATATAATTTCTCATTATGTTTTACTGACATTTGTTGCCTTTTATTTTTGTAAATTGTTTTTTTAGCCCATTCTAACTCTTCCCAATAATTACCCCGTAAAAGAATCCAAATTGGTATATTTTTTTCAATAATTTTTTCTCCAATTTTTGAAATCCTATCTAATAAAACTATAGTAGGTTTAAACTCATCTAACATTTTATTGAGATTGTTTTTTTTCTGATTTTTTTTAAAAAAATTTAAATCAAAAAACTTATCGATGTAATCTAAATCATATACTAATTTTGTTTTAATTCCTACCTTGTTCAATTCATTCACGAATTGTTCTAAATGAACAAATCGTTCTTGATTTCCCACAATTAATAATCTAAATGATTCCTCTAATTCATTAGAATTATTTTTCATACTGTGTAATTCTTTTTTCATCGTCGCTAAACATCACACCAACAGTTCTTAATAACAAAACATTGTTTTTCTCGCAAAACTTATCCAATCTTTGAATGTATACCTCAAATTGGTTTTTGTCGATATTTTGTTTGATAATTGATGAAAATAAATCATCGTGGTCTAGCATTATGATTTTCTTATTATTTCTTAATGACTCAAAAATCTCTTTGATATTATCCACGGCATTAGGACTTTCAATTTTTGGAACAATAATGATATCTTTTGGTAATTTTTCAAGAAATGGTTCTAGATCTTTTTTTCCTTCAACATTTGATACTGCAAAATATCTAATCTGAGGATTTGATTCTAAAATTGGTATCATTTCATCTAAAGAATATTTGTTGTTTGGTGGCTTTATTCTACCTTGAGGTAAATCTAAAAAGAATTTGTAATTTTTCTCATCAGATAACTTCTTCTCTAGTTCATCAAGACTGTTACACCAAGCCAAATTGATCCTTAAAACTACATCATCTGGTAACTTGAAATTATAGTGGCTTTTGACATTTTGTGAAACTAGTAGCATATTTTCCAGATTAAAGATGATTTTATAAAAGATACTACTGCAAGATTTTTTATTATATTTTCTATGATTGTTATTTTTCAGACATGTTAACTAGCCAAAAAGCATTGTATGGTATATTTTATAGGCAAACGTCATAATTCATAACTAAAATGAATTCAAAAAAGAATCAAGATAAAGAATTTCTTTTCACTTCAAAGGCTAATGTCCTTTACTCACTTAAGGATCGAATAAAGAAATCAAAAATTGAAAAATTATATTATTTTACTGTTGAAGACTGGAAAATAAACAGAGGGAAACACTTGAATAATATTCGAAATACTTTCTCCTCTAACATAATAGTTAGAAGTTCATCTTTTGGTGAAGACAGTGTTGATAAATCCGAAGCTGGGAAATTTCTTTCTGTACTAAATGTTAATCCAAAATCAAATACAGAATTATCACGTGCTATTCAACGTGTTATAAATTCGTATAATTCACATTCTGTATTAGATTCAAAGAATCAAGTACTAATACAGAATCAAACAAAGAATGTAATTTTAAGTGGAGTATTATTTACGAAAACACTTGAATCTGACTCACCGTATTACGTGATTAATTTTGAGACTAGTGGTTCAACTGATTCCGTAACTAAAGGCAAAGTATCTAACACAATCAAAATTTTTAATAATACAAAACAAAATCAAATTCCATCAAAATGGAAGAAACTTATATCTGCAGTAAAGGAAATTGAACGCTTAACTGGAAATGATTCTTTAGATATAGAGTTTGCAATAACACCAATTGATGTAATAATATTTCAAATTAGGCCTTTGACCACAGTAAGAAAAAATCTTTCTAAAGATGTTATTAAATTTGTTGGAAATAAAATTAATAAAAATGAGGAATTGTATTTGCAATTAAAAAAGCGTCATTCAAAAATTCATAATGAAATTATTTTTTCAAATATGGTTGATTGGAATCCTGCTGAAATTATAGGAAATAATCCTAGAGTTTTTGATTATTCATTATACGATTTTTTAATAATGAAAGAAAGTTGGATTAAAGGTAGAAATCTCTTAGGTTACACAGAGATTAAAGACCACGACCTTATGGAATCTTTTTCTGGACATCCATATGTCAATGTCTTAACTAGTTTTAACTCATTTTTCCCATCGGAAATGAAGAATTCTATGAGAAAAAAACTAATCAAATATTATATTTCGAAATTAGAAAAGAATCCCCATCTGCATGATAAGGTTGAATTTGAGATATTGTTCACATGTTATGATTTTTCATTAGATAATAGAATGAAGGATCTAAAAAAATTTGGATTTACATCGATAGAAATAAAGACCATTAAAGATATTCTAAAAAAATTCACAAATAATTTAATTCAGAAAACACCAGAAATCATAAAAAATACTGAATCATCACTAAGAATTTTAAATGAAAAAAGATTAGATAATCAGAACTCTAATCACGATTATAAAACACAATTAATTTCGGCAGAAATTTTGTTAAAAGATTGTAAAAAGTATGGAGCCATAAATTTCTCCGCTATTGCCAGATTAGCATTTGTTTCAAATATTTTACTAAGGGGATTGTATGAAAATCACAATATCAAAAGAACTGATATTGAAAATTTCATGAAATCAATACCATCTCCAGTTACTGAATTTCAAAATGATTTAAACGATTTAAAACTAAACAAAGTTAGCAGAAATGAATTTCTAAGAAAATATGGTCATTTGAGATCTGGTACATACGATCTAACAGTTCAGCGTTATGATAAAATTCCTAAATTCTTAGAGTATATGATTGAATTAAAACCTCCAAAATCTATTAAAAATAAACAATCAATTAGTGAGAAACAGGTTAACAAGATAATTTCTCAGCATAATCTACGGTTTAATGAAATGACATTTCTTGATTATACAAAAAATACTATCAGTTTAAGGGAGAAGGTAAAATTTGAATTCACAAAAAGCTTGAGTGACGCAATTGAATTAATTCTGAGTGCAGGAAAAGCTTTGGGATTCACACCAAATGAATTATCAAATTTAGAAATTAATGATTTCTTTAAATATAAAATTATGAACAAAAATCAACTAAAGAAATTTTGGAAGAAAAAAATTAGTTACCAAATGAGCCAGTACAAGAAAAATACTAGGGTTGAATTACCGCCACTGATTACCTCAAAAAATGATTTTTCTGTAATTGAATACCATATAACTAGTCCAAATTATATAACTAGCAAAAAAGTTACGGATGTCACACTTCTATTAGATAGTATAGATACATCTGTAGAGATAGATTCTAAATTGATATTGATAGAAAATGCTGATCCTGGATTTGATTGGATCTTCTCAAAGAATCCAGCTGGATTAATAACAAAATATGGTGGTATTGCTTCCCATATGGCAATTAGATGTGCGGAATTAGGCCTACCTGCAGCAATTGGTTGTGGCGAATTACTATTTGATAAATTAAGGATCAGTACTAAGGTTACACTTGATTGTAAGAATAACGATATACTCATTCTAGATTATAAACAAAAAAACTCGTTTTCTGAAGAAAGAAAGATCCTCAAATCTTTAGGATACATAAAATAGAATATAATAAAAACAAATGTTTCGTAAAAAGTATGAATTTGAAAAAAATAGGTATTTCTTTACGTGTAGAAAAAATAGAGAAATTTAATGAAAAACGTGATGCAATAAGCCATGATTGGGTTAAATTTTTCGAAAGATTAGATTATATGCCAATTTTAATACCAAACAATCTAAAAGACACCAAGGGATATCTTTCAAGCTTAAATTTAGATGGTATTGTTCTTTCAGGCGGTGATAATATTGGAGATTTCCCTGAACGAGATAAAACAGAAAATATTATTTTGACATATGCCATAAAGAATTCTATTCCTGTTTTGGGTGTATGCAGAGGGATGCAGATAATTAATCATTTTTTCAAAGGTGGAATTAGTAAAGATCAAAGTTCCAACCATGTGGGAAATTATCACAATATTTCTATATTGGATAAAAAATTGACAAAGATTTTAGATAATTCAACCATTAAAGTAAATTCTTTTCATAATAATTTAATCAAAAAAAATGATATTAGTAAGGAATTAACAGTATTTGCGCAATACGAAACAGATAATTCAGTCGAGGGGTACTTTCATAAAAAATTTCCAATAATGGGAGTGATGTGGCATCCTGAAAGAGATTTTGTTGACATTAATCAACAGAAATTGATTGATACTTTTTATAGAAAAAAAATCTGGTAAGATAATTGAAATCTATTATTTTAGCAGCAGGTGAAGGAAAAAGACTCAGACCATTAACTTCCAGTCTACCAAAATCAATGATAGATATTTTCGGGATACCGCTTTTACAACGGCAGATTAACACTATGAAAGAGTGTGGGATTAAAGATATTATCGTAATAACTGGTTATAAATCAGAATTAATTAACATACCAGGAGTAACTTATAGAACAAACCAAAATTATGATACCACAAATATGGTTGAGACATTGTTTTGTGCAAAAGATGATCTTGAAGATGATACTATTATTTCATACGCTGACATACTTTTTGAAAAAAAAGTTCTAAAAAATCTGATGAAGTCAAATCATGATATGTCGATTGTTATTGATTTAAATTGGAAAGAATATTGGGACAAAAGATTTGATAATCCACTGGATGATGCAGAAACACTCAAAATTAATTCTGAAGGAAATATTGTTGAAATAGGGCAGAAACCAAAAAATATTGAGGAAATAAATGGCCAGTATATAGGATTGATGAAATTTAATTCAGATGGATTAAAAGTTATGAAAAATTTTTATGAAAAATGTAAATCAGAATCTAGGAATGGTACTAATCCACTTAACCCAAAAATTGTATTTGAAAAATCATACATGACTGATCTTTTACAAGGTCTAATTAACAACTCAAATGAACTAAAACCAGTATTTACCAATGGTCATTGGATAGAAATTGATTCTATGCAAGATTACGAATTAATTCACAAAATGTTCAATGAGAATAAATTAACTGATATAATAAATTTGGATAATTAGATGAAACACAATATCATTTTAGTTATTTTAGATGGATCAAGATTCGATAGAATTGGAATTTCAAAAGAATTTTCAGATCTAATTCCAGAAGGTACATTTTTGACTAATGTGATTACCGCCATACCTTACACATTTGGCTCGTTAAATGTTATCCTAACTGGTAAATACGGAAAGGAAAATGGTGTTAATGGCTACTATAAAATGCTGAAGTTGAAGGATTCGATAAATTTTCTTCCAGAAATATTGCAAAACAATGGATATTTTACTTCACGTGGACTTATCAGTAACAAAATCTTATCTCCACGGGGATTTGATTTACGAAAAGAGTTTAACGAATATGAAGAAAACCTTCTGGAGAAACATCCCCAGTTAATTAGAGAGACAATAACAAATTCAGGAGACAAACCTTTTTTTCTACTTTTACAATATACTGGAATACATACTGCCACAGTTACTGAAGTGTTAAAAAAACATGATTGGGACGATTCAGCATTCTATGACAAAAAAGTTGATAATATGAAAACATATGATGAAGCCTTTTTACAAGCAGGTATTTATGCTAAAAAAATTAAAACCACAATTGATGAATTAGGCATAAATGATAATACAATTCTGATCTTTTTCACTGATCATGGAACTGGGGTTGGTGAAAGATTTGGTGAGAGAAATTATGGTTCATTTACATATGAAGAAACTATTAGAACGTTTTATCATTTCATTGGACCAAAAATTAGAAAAAATTCTTCTTCAGATAAATTACTGTCAACTATCGATATAATGCCCACAATTCTTGAATTTTGTGGAATTGAACACACTGAAAACCTCCCAGGTGAAAGTTTCCTTGAATTTCTAATCGATAGTTCTAAAGAACTTAAAGAAAAAGAATTTACTTTTTCTGAGACAGGTGCATTGCATGGACCATATCCATCTCCCCAACAATCTAATGTTTTTTGTATAAAAACACCAAAAAATAAGTTGATTTATCTTAAGGATGCAGATCAATGGTTATTCTACAATCTTATTTCAGATCCTACTGAAACAAAAAATATCTACGATGAAAATTCTGAATTACAAAAGAGTCTTAAGAATAAATTACTTGAGTGGATCAATAGTTAATGCATTTCAAAATTGCAATGTGTTTTAATACTGGGTGAATAATATAGTACGTTTCTCCTTTGGTGACATCCTGAATAATTGATTTTTCCATATTTTTTTCACATTTCATCATTTCAAGTAGTGTTTCTGAACGAATGTGGGGATCAAATACTTCATCCAAATATGCATGATTTGGTTTTGAAAATGTTTTTTGTAATACTATGTTTCCCGTATCAATTCCTTCATTCATAACAAAACATGTGACTCCAACTTCATCTCCATTCAAAATACTATAGTAAAAGCATGTACTACCACGATATTTAGGAACAATACCTGGATGCAAGTGAATGAATTTAGTTTGCAAACTTAGAATTTCATTTTTTAATATGCCACCACCTGAAAAAATCCAATAGTTGCAATCCAACTTCTTTATATGTTCTATTAAGCGAACATCATTGATATTTACAAAAGAAAATTCCTTAAAATCAATTTTATTTTTAATCAGTGTGTCCTTTACTGATTCTGATATATCAAAATCAGATTCTAATGAAATTTTAATTACATCTTCATTGTATTGTTTTTCATCTCTGCTATCATTCATAAAAATTACATATTCAAACATAATATTTTGTTTAATACACTTTTGAATGTAAGCCTTAGAACGACAGTCAGGAGTTAGAATTATTCCTATTGACACGTTATAACCCCATTTGTAATTTTTTTACAATCTCCAATTCTTTTTTTATGAGAAAACTAATCATACCAATATTATTATCATCAATATCATTGTTAAATACAGAACAAATAATATCATTCAGTTTTAATGAACAGTTTAAGAATTTTAAATTTTTATCAAGTTCAAATTTTTCTAGACATATAATTGATAATAGAATATAATTTTTCAATGATTTTTTTTCTGATATATTTTTCTCCAACATTATATCATATTCATCAAAGATTTTTTTGTTTATTTCAAATTTTTTTATTATTCTATTTAGCGTATTAATATTACCAGTAAATCCATTCTGAATAATTCTAATTAATTCAAACTCTGTTACGAATATTTTCAAATAGTTTGGTTCATTTAGTTTTTTTTTATTGATTAACTCAAAAATTTTTGGTATTTCAGATTCCGTAGTTTTAATTTGGTCTAAAATATCAGTTCTAGATTTTTTGTAGGCATTCAAAAACTCTTTTCCATGAAAAGGCGTGAATTGATATTTTTCAATATTCTCAAACAAATTTTTTTTAGTATATTTATAATCCAATTTTAATACAAAACATATCCTAGATTATATAACATAAATCTTAATTCTTATAGATAATTATAGATAACCAAGTTTCTTTAGCTCTTCAATAACTTCTGGATCCTCATCAGATTCTGTTTTGCTGAGATTCTGATTTGCCTCAAATTTGGAAATTAATGTTTCAAATTCAGAAATAATACTAGAGTTTGTTTCTGCAATGTTTGTATTTTCTAATGGATCAATTTTCAGGTTATACAGATGAACGTTTTCATTTTTATCTGAAGCAGCTCTAAAATATTTAAAATTGCTATCTCTTATACCTACCATATCTGTAGGATGTGGTTTTTCATATGGTATTGTGTGTAAATAGATTGATTTTTTTTCATATTTTTTTCCTGCAATTATTTTCAATAAATTTTCACCATCATTCTTTAATTTATTTTCAATATCAACCAAATCACAGATTGTTGGAAAGATATCTACCTGACTAATATTTTCTGAAAATATTTCTGATGGAATAGTATTACCAACTAAAAGTAATGGAACATGCAATGATTCATCATATAATGAATGTATAAAGTATGATTCTCGTGATCTATTTTGATAATTTGATAGTTTTTTTCTATTCTCTTTAATTTTTTTATTGGAAATTATTTTTCGTGATTTGTATAAGAATTTTCCACCTAATGGATGTATACTAGTTGGCAAAAATCTCTTCCCAATTTTTTTAGTTATTTCAAATTTTGGTTCAAAATCTGTATTTTTTATATTTTCATAAGGTATTCTGTCACCGTGATCTGCAGTTAAGACTAAGATAGTATTAGACAAATCAAGTACATCAAAAATTTTTCCTAGATGCGGATCTATACCTGAAACTGTTTCTACGTAATTTGAAGAATTAATTATGTCAATAGGCATTTCATTTAATTCATTGAGATATTTTCCTTGCTTATCTGGATGTAAGTCCATAAGATGTATATAAAAAAAACTTGGTCTCTTATGGTTGATTAGTTTTAACACTTTCAAAATTTTATTTGTTAGACCTGAATCAAGAGACTCAAAATTGTTTACAAATTTGTATGTTTTTTCTTCATTTTCAAAAAGCTTTGCTATTGGTTGAAAAGTAATCATTTCTGGAACTAACCCAAAAATATTGTAACCGTTATTTTTTAGTACAGAAAAAAGATTTTCTTCTGATAGTATTATCTTTTTGGCACGTTTATGTAAATTAGATGTTGGAAATTTTGAATTGAAGATACAGTTAAGAGATAAAATTGTACCATCAGCAGAGGAAAAACAATTCTCAAAATATACTCCTTTGTTTAACATTGTGTCTAGATTTGGAGTACAAGATTTTTTTTTAGTTCCAAATGTTTGATCACTCCTTAAGTTATCAATTAATAAGAAAACTACATTTGGTTTCATCAACGTTAAAATTTTTTACAGTATTTTAAATATATTGTCACATTGTTCAAATTTTATTTGATAGAGAAGTTGATATAGTTAATATCTAAAAAAATGTGTGAAAAATAACGTATTTTTCAGGTTTTGGTATTATTTTAGAACTGGCTGGTCAACATACTTTGCTTTCATTTTAGCAGCAATAAACACTCTAACAGTCACTTATTTCCTTGCAATTGAAAATTATCCGTCTTTGCAAGCAGTTTTTCCATCTTTTGAACAATATATTGTGATTATCTCTGTAGTTGGTGTTCCAATTTTAGTTGCAGTTGGGTATATGCATTTTAAAAGAACTCAAGCTTTCAAATCTGAAATTGATGTATTAATAGAAAGTAACCCCTACCAGAGACGTAATACAGTTAACGGTGAACTAAACTTGAGATTAAATCTGAAGATAATCTCTGCAATTTTAAAAATATCTAAGCAGGACAAAATTTCGGATTCTGATATTAAAGACATAGAGAAAGTATATCAAGAGATTAAAGATTTTTCATCTGATAGAAATTTTGGTAATGATCTTGATTTATCTTTTATTAAAAAAGAATTAAGGAAATTATAGATTATCCTTAATATCTCTAATTGATTTGAAAGCTTCTGCCTTTTTCATTCCAGATTGTATACCACGATAAATAGCCAGGTTCTCAATACTAAGAATAGATCTTGGATTAGGAAATTTTTCTATTTCCGATTTATACTTTTTAAATCCTCTAATCTTAAAACTAAACTCTTTTTCAATATTCTCAAAAACATTTGGTTCAAATGCAGTTTTAGTCTGACCCGGTAATTCATAACAAAGTATTTTTTTCACTCCAGATTTTGGTCTACATGTGACTAATGTTGAATCAAAAACTGCAGAATGATCCAAATTCAAATCATTGTTTGAAGATGTGTAAACAATACTTGGTTTAATTTTTTTAATGATTTCTTCTAGCTTTTTATTTATATCTAAATGGAAATTGTTTAATTTCATATCTGGAAAATCGAGAAAAAAAATCTTTGATATACCTAAAATAGATGAACATTCCTGGCAGAATTTTTTCCGTTCTTCTACAGCATTCTTGCCAGAATATTGTGCAGTAACTCCTTCCGAAACTACGCATAAGATTATGTTATTTTTTTTACTTAATTTTTTAATAGTTCCACCCATACCCAAAACTTCGTCATCTGGATGTGGTGCAATGATTAGAACATTCATTACGATTTTTCTCAGTATCTAGATAATAATTATAACTATAAACTTATTAGATTATTGTTGTTCTACGAATTCATTTATCGTATTTGCCACCATCGTAATCTCTTCTTTAGTTAAGCCTGGATACATCGGTATAGATAAAATCCTCTCTGAAATCTTTTCCGTCATTGCTAAATGTTGATTTTTTACTTTATATACAGAAAAATGTTGTGTCATGTGTATTGGATCAAAAAACACTTTACTCATAATTCCCCTACTTGTTAAAAATCTCATCAATCCATCTCTTTTTGATTTAGATTGTAATTGTATGGAAAATAATTGATAAACATGCTTGTACTGTGCAGGTTCTGAATGGGTTTGAATTTCCTGTGAGTTTTTTAATTTTTTCTTATAAATTTTAGCGTTTTTACGTCTTAATTTAATCAACATGTTAATCTTATTTAATTGTGATAATGCTAGAGCTGCAGTAATACTTGACATTCTCCAATTATATCCTAATTCTAGATATTCTGGAGTCTGTACACTAGAAAAATAATTTTTTGAAACTTTTCTTCCATGGGAACGAATTAATTTCAGTTTTTCATATTTTTCTTTTGAGTTTGTAACGATTGCACCACCTTCTCCTGAAGTGATGACTTTGTTTCCCGCAAAACTAAACACTGCCATTTCACCAAAAGTTCCAACCTTTTTGTTGTTAATTTCAGCGCCTATTGATTCAGCTACATCTTCAATCAAAGCTATTTTGTGATCTTTTGCAATTTTTTTGATTTCAGAAATTTTACATGGTAACCCTCCATAATGAATAGGAATTATCATCTTTGTACTCTTTGAAATCATATTTTCAAGTTTTTCTGGATCTAATCCATATGTTGTTTTATCAATATCTGAAAATTTTGGTTTTGAATTGACCATTAATGGCCAATTAGCAGTTGCTATAAAACTGAAAGATGGAACTAAAATCTCACTGTTTAAGCCTAATTTGTAACATAATAATGCTGCATGCCCAGCAGACGTACCAGAGTTAAATGCTAAGCAATATTTTGTGCCAATATATTTTGCTAGTGTATTTTCAAACTTTTCAATCTCTGGACCTATTGCCCAATCCATTCCTCTTTTAATTACCTTAGATACCGCTTTAACGTCATCTTCATCGTTTAAAACTTTGTAAAGAGGAATTTTCCATTTGTTTTTTTTCAATTTTATCGTTAATATGTTATGTAATGATCCATTAGCTCATTGATAGTATGATGAAGCTTTTTGTTTGAAATTCTTTTTGAAGTTTCAGAACTAAATTCTTTCATAGGTAATGGTTTTCTATTTTCAATTTTTGAAATTTTGTACATATTCCCTATATCATGGCAATAAGGTAATTCATCATTTGTTATCAAAAATTCATGAAATCGCTCTCTTTCCCTCGTCTTCAAAATCTTAATTTTCTTCACAATCTTATGATTTGGGAATTTTTTTTCAAATACATCTAGCATGCCTTTTGCCAAATCTTGAATCTTTATTGATGGCATTTTAAGAATGAAGATTTCATTATCTTTAGCCAAACATGTTACTTTGAGAATCATCCTTGATGCATCAGAAATTGACATTATGAATCTGGTCATTCTTGCATCAGTCACAGTTAACGGTTTTAAAGTTCTAATCTGTTTTTGAAAAATTTGAAATACTGAACCCCTTGAACCTAATACATTCCCAAATCTAACTATAGCAAATACTGTTTTACTATTTCCAACATATGAACTCGCATCGAGTGTTAATCTTTCAGCTAATAGTTTACTAGCGCCTAATGTGCTAGATGGATTAGTTGCTTTGTCTGTGCTTATGAAAATCACTTTAGATACATTTTCTATAATTGCTGTCTCAAGTATATTACTCGTACCAATCACATTAGTTTTTACTGCATCAAATGGATTCTGCTCACAAATATCTATATGCTTCATTGCTGCTGCATGAAATACAATATCCACATTTCTTATTGCCAGTTGTAATCTATCCTTTTCTCTTACGTCACCTACCATAAACTGAAAAATCTTATCATTTTTTATTGTCTCTTTTATTTCTACTATGGAATTCTCATCATTAGAAAAAACTCTAATTTGTTTTGGTTTTAATTCAATTAGTTGTTTGATTAATCCTAATCCAATAGAACCTGTTCCTCCAGTTATTAGAATAGTCTTATTTTTAAACTGATTTTTTATATTATTATCTAATTTTAGCAATGCTGAAAATTATATTGCCTGTTGTTAGATAAATGATTCTTACAAAAAATACTTAGAGATTGTATGATTTTCTAGTCAGGCTAATATAACGCTGAATACTTTTTCATATATGAGGTTAAGAGGAAAACTTCGAACTTTTCTCAAGCAACATCCCAACATTAATCCATATAGATTCTCATTCGATGCTTCTTTTAGATACATGACAAACTCTCTTCGATATCTTCCACATTTTTTAATTATTGGTGGTAGTAAATCTGGGAAGTGGACAGTTCAATCTTACTTAAGACAACACCCTCAAATTTCTTCAGGAACAGAAAAACCCTATATGCTTTATTGGTTTGATTCTACTTTTGAAACTAATTCTATTGGTTGGTATCGTTCACATTTTCCATTTAAATTTACAAAAAAAATAGTAGGTGAAATACCTGGAACATACCTTAATCATCCACTTGCACCATATAGAATCAAACAAGTTATCCCAAATGTAAAAATGATAAATTTCTTAAGAAATCCTGTCTATAGAGCATATTCAGCGTATAATCATGCTGTAATAGAAGGTTGGGAACATTCAAGTTTTGAGGATGCATTAAACTCAGAATTAGAAAGAATTGAAATAAAAGAAACTCAATCTGAAAAACAACTAAATAATATCGATTTTGTGAATTATATGGAGTTTTCATATCTACGACATGGACTTTATGCGGAAAATCTTAAAGAATGGTTCAAAATTTTTCCAAAAGAACAGTTTATGCATTACTCTACTGAAGAATTAGATGAAAATTTTAATAAAATTATGAATGAGCTGTTTACAGAATTTAATATTAAAAACATCACTTTAAAAAAAATTAAGCATCAACATGTTGGAAATTTTAAAGGCTCTTACGCTCCTATGAAAGACTCTACAAAAGATTTCTTAATTGATTTCTATAAAAAACATAATCAAAAATTATTTGAATTAATTGGAAAAAAATTCAATTGGGATGAGTGATTTGAATTATACCGATACTATTGTGTGGACAAAATATAAACCGAAAATACCTGCTACCATTAGGTATGATACGGAACAAAAAACTATCCGATCATGGAATCCTTTTAAAAATTCATTATCTGCTGCGATAATGTCTGGTCTTGAAATTTTGCCAATTACACCTAATACATCTATTTTGTATGTTACTGATTCTACTCAACCACTTCAATATTTACATCTACAAGATATAACAAAAAATCAAACCAATATTACAGTTTTCCAAAGTAAGTCAACCTTACCATCTTTTCAATCAGATAATATTGTAGTTATAAATGATTTACAGCAATTAGAAAAATCTAATTTAAAATTTGAAATAATTTTTATTGATGATAAAGAATTCGATATAAAAAATATTATGTCGATAACAAAAAACCATTTAATTGGAAATGGTATTTTAATAATTCGCTTATCAAAAGAATCTGTTGATGTTTTAAAATCAAAATTAAGCATACTCAAAGATTTTTTTTATATACTTCAAGACATCAACATTGGAAATTATTTTCATAAGGAGATTATTATATTTGCAAAAACTTTATCATCTAAGAAAAATAGAATAATTATATAAAGAATTATTTCTGTGAGAAGTAATCATAAAAATTTTATTTTCTTATGAACCAATTTTTTTCAGTTTATTCCAATAAAGTCTATTTGATATCAAGAAATTCCACATTCGTAATTTAATTTTCCATGGCGGTGAATTTTTTCTAATAGTTTTGTGCCTATTTACTAGCTGCACGAATAGCTCATCCCACCACTTTGCAGCTTTCTTTGGATCAGAAACTTGTTTTACGTATTCTAATTCTTTATCATAAAGTTGGTTTCTAAATGATTCCGAACCCACAATCATATCTATTGTTTTAGCTATATCTTTCGGATTATTAGATTTTGGTAAAAATGGAACATCAATCTTTTTTCCATTTACCATTACATCAAATTTTGGATCTGCATATTGTATAATTGGCTTTTTACATAAAACTGATTCACATGTTACTAATTCATGGAATCCAATTCTAAGGTTACCAATTACTGCATCAGAAAAATTATAATATCTTGCCATATCATTTCTTTTAATTCTGGAAATAAATTTGACTTTTTCAGGTTTGGTTTCAATCAATTTCTTTTTAATTTTTAATTCTTCATTGGTAGATTCATCAAACCATTCAACTTGTAATACATCAAAATCTGTTTTGCAGTGTGGTATTGCTTCCCATAGAAGATCTGTGCCTTTAGGTTTTCCCATACGTTGTGGACTAAAAAAAGTAAATTTTGTTTTTTCACGTTCTAATGGAATTGCATATTCATTAAATAAATCTGGATCAATAGGCTCCATATCCATTTTAATACCATTTTCTGTAAATTTTTTTAAATGTTCAAAAGCCCATCCATATGCTACATGACTTACCGCATTTTCAAATGCATTTTTATAAAATCTCCTTTCAAAAAAATTCAATTTATGTAATGGTTCATCAAACCATTCTTCCTTTGAATTTTTTTTAAATCTTGGCGCATCTATGTCTCTACCAACATAGAATGGAACGTAATTCAAATCTGCTAAATATGCTATACGTTCTCCAGTTCCCATTGTGATACATATATCAAATTCATCTTTAATTTGGTTAATTTGTTTTACCTGTTCAGACACCTTATAACTAGAAAACGTCTTAACACCATCTGCATAAGTATACTTCCCCATCCCGTCTTGGATAAAATTTATTACATGTATTTTTGATTTTGAAAATTTACTAATCGTTGTAATTATATTTCCAACGTCACCTATGGCAAGCACCTTAATCATCATTTATCACAAAATTTTACCAGTTTTTAAAGCGATAAACCCAGCAATGGTGGATAACCATAACGTGAAAAATCTAATCAGTACTACAATAATCACAGCCTCAGATATGTCTATTTTTTGTAAGGAAAATAATCCAATAAGACTACTTTCAGCAACACCTATTCCACCAGGTATAAAAGACAATGCTCCAACAATTAATGAACCAGAATAAATCGAGATCATATTAATTATAGAAATTGATGTAATTCCAAAGCCTTGTACAACAAAAAACGCTGCAATTCCAATAACGATCCAATACAAAATTGACAGCAATGAGAGAAGTGGAAAGTTTTTGGTTTTTAACGACTGAGTAAGAATTTCATGAGACGAAGATAATGGTTCAAGATATTTCTTAAATATCTCAAATTTAGCAAAAAAAATCAATATACGATTAAATAATTTTTTTGAAATTAGAATTTTAAATATTAGAATTAGACTTAGTAGTCCAATAATTGATACATATCCTAATTCTGGTACAAACCATATTCCAACACTTGTAATAATCAGTGCTCCAACAATATCAAGAAATTTTTCAACAACAAATAATGGTGCAGTTTTTGTGCGTGGTATCTCAAATTTATCCTTTAAAATTTGAGATTTAAATAATTCACCTACTTTTCCAGGTGTAATACCTAGTGCCCCACCTATTAGGAAAATTTGAAAATTAATCCTATGGGGAATTTTTATATCAAGAGTTTTTAATAAAATGGTCCATCTGTAATAGACTATAAACCAGCTGAAAATCACAAGTGCAACTATAATTGGAACAAATTCCAATTTGAAATTAATAATTTTATCAATGATTTTATCAATATCTGATAAAAACAAAAAAATTGCATAGATTATGATTACAGCAATTAAGATTGGGATTATTTTTTTTAATAAAATCATTATAGGAGCCTATCGAAAAAATTCTTTAATTTTAGATGCAATAAACTTGATCTGACTCTCTTTTATTGTAACAGAGGACGGAAGCCATAAACCCTGTTCAGATACATTAGAAGATACAGGAAATTTTTTACCAGGGGTAGAGTATGGAGGCAGTTTATGTATAGGGGGATAAAAAATTCTAGTTTGAATATTATTCTTTTTTAGAAAATTAATCAATTTTGATCTTTTGTTTTTAATCATAATATCCATCATCCATGGAGTAATATTTTTTAGATTAGTTTCTACAAATTCAATTTCATCTATAGAACATAATAACTCCTTATACAATTTGAACATATTTTTTTTAATTTTCATTCGTTGTTTGAGTTTTTTCATTTGAGAAATGCCTACCGCAGCCTGAAACTCTGTAAATTTAAAATTATAACCTATTGTTTGGTGATCAAATGCTGTCATCATTTTTTTCTTTGCATCAATTTCTCGTCCAAAATCTTTCAATGCCATACATTTTTCAAATAAATTTTTATTATTTGTAACAATCATTCCACCTTGTCCAGTCGTAATGATTTTTGGAGTACTAAAGGAAAACACCCCTATGTCACTCATTGTTCCTTGATGTTTATTTGAAAAATAGCATCCAATTGAATGTGCAGCATCCTCAATCAATCTAAGATTATTTTTCTTTGCAATCTCTCTCAAAGTCTTAAGATTTGCAGCTCTGCCGTTAAAATTTACTATCATTATCGCTTTTGTTTTTTTGGATATTTTTTTTTCTATTAATCGTGTGTCTAAATTTAATGTATTACGTTCTATATCTGTTAAAACTGGTTTTGCATTATTTGCATAAATCGAATTTGGTGATGCAACAAATGTCAGATCTGGAACAATCACTTCATCTTTGTTTTTAATGCCTAAGGCATTTAACGCAAGGTATAATCCAGCCGTTCCACTAGTTACTGCACATGCATACTTTGAACCCGTAAAATTGGTAAACATTTTTTCAAATTTTTTAGTTTTTTTTGCCTCTGTGAACCAACCAGAATCAATTACAGATAATAATTCTTTTTTTTCCGATTCATTCATCGATGGTTCAATTTGGTAGATTTTTTTCAAAATATCACATGTTTTTTTATAGAACAATAAATAAAGATGCCGTACAATT
>Ga0066372_10000295_pt1 | contig 18150 bp, 18 predicted proteins | sample Knorr_S15_td_250_FD_77011 | JGI IMG/M metagenome (GOLD analysis project Ga0066372, IMG submission 77011) | Marine microbial communities from Southern Atlantic Ocean transect - Knorr_S15_td_250_ad_251m_LV_A | ecosystem: Environmental > Aquatic > Marine > Oceanic | place: Southern Atlantic ocean... | reverse complement strand
GATGTATGATCGGTGGAGCATCAGCAATAAGCGGACATATAGCAATTAGCGATGATGTTATTATTACAGGTATGTCAGGGGTTTCTAATTCAATAAAATCCCCCGGAATGTATTCGTCTGGGTTACCTGTAACAGAAAACAAGATTTGGAGAAGAAATATTATTCGTTTAAAAAATATTGATGAAATTATTAAAAAAATAATGTTGAAATTAAAATAAGAAAAAAATATTTATGAAAGATATGCAAAAAATAATTGATATTGAAGAAATAAAAAAAATTTTACCACATCGCTATCCATTCTTATTGATAGATCGTGTTATTGAAGTTAAACAAGGAGAGCGTATTAAAGCGATTAAAAACATAACTTATAATGAACCATGTTTTCAAGGACATTTCCCTAGCAAATCTGTAATGCCTGGCGTATTAATTATAGAGGCATTTGCTCAAGCAACTGCTTTGCTTGGCGCATACGGATTAGATGAGGTTAGAAATTCAGAAAATGAACTATATTATCTAGTGAGTATTGACAAAGCACGTTTTAGAAAACCTGCAGGACCTGGAGATCAATTAATCATTGATGTTAAGTTCTTATCAGTAAAGAGGGGTATGTGGAAATTCAATGCCTCTGCATCTGTTAATTCTGAAGAAGTAGCTTCAGCTGAATTACTAACTACAATCATGGAGTAATTCCATGATTGATAAAACTGCTATTATTCATCCGGACGCCAATGTACACAAAGATGTGTCCATTGGCCCGTATTCAGTAATCGGTCAAGATGTATCAGTAGATTCGGGTACAGTTATCGGTTCACATGTTGTGATTAACGGACCTACATCTATAGGGCCAAATAATAAAATATTTCATTTTTGTTCAATTGGAGATGATCCGCAGGACAAGAAATTTAATCAGGACAGCAATTCTTCTTTAGTTATCGGATCAGGTAATACGATTCGAGAATATGTTTCTATTAATCGAGGCACTGATGCAGGCGGCGGCAAAACAGTTATTGGGAACGACAATTGGATAATGGCTTATGTTCATATCGCCCATGATTGTATTCTTGGTAGTAATTCAACATTCGCTAATAATACAACTTTAGCTGGTCACGTCACTATTGAGAATTTCGTGACTCTCGGTGGTTTTACTGGGGTACATCAATTTTGCCGTGTTGGTAGTTACAGTTTTTCAGCAATTTCGTCAGTTATTGTCAAGGATGTACCGCCATTTATACTGGTATCCGGCAATACAGCAAAACCATCCGGCCTTAATCGTGAAGGTTTAAAAAGAAATGGGTTCGATTCTAATTCAATTAATTTATTAAAAAAAGCATACAAAATTATTTACCGTGATGGTCTACCCCTCTCAGATGCTCTTGATGAATTGATGAAATTATCTACAGAATCAGAAAATATAGAAGCTATACATTCATTTATTTTATCATCAGAACGAGGGATTGTTAGATAATGAAATCATCTTTACATATTAAATTTGAATAACCATATGTTACGCATAGGTATTGTCACTGGCGAACCATCGGGCGATATGCTTGGTGCGGAGCTTATTAGTGAATTAAATAAAAGAGTTAAGAACCTATCAATTGAAGGTATAGGTGGCGAAAAACTTGCAAAAAAAAATATGAGTATTTTATTTCCAATGGAGAAATTATCTGTAATGGGATTTACGGAAGTATTAGGAAGGTATTTCGAATTAAAAAAAATACGGGAAGAATTGATAAAACATTTTCTGAAAAATCCACCAGATATTTTTATTGGCATCGATGCTCCTGACTTTAATTTATTTTTGGAAAGAAAACTACATAAAGCAGGCATAAAGACAGTTCATTACGTTAGTCCATCTATATGGGCATGGAGGGGTAGTAGAATAAAAAAAATAAAAGAATCTGTTGATTTGATTCTAAATTTGTTCCCATTTGAGACAGCTATTTATGATAAATTTAATGTACCTAATAAATATGTAGGACATCCGCTAGCAGATAAATTATCTGAAGAACCAAATATTAATTTAGCAAGAACTGAATTGAATATACCGCATAATAAGAAAGTTATTGCACTTCTGCCTGGTAGTCGTTTGTCTGAAATAAAAAGAATAGGAACACCTCTCCTAAAAGCAGCATTAATTGCAGAATCTAGTCATAGTGATCTTTTTTTTGTAAGTGCACTAGCAAATGAGAAATGCCTTAAAATTTTTGAAGAATTAAGAAAAAGAAATTCACCTAACTTAGCTGTTAAAATGTATCTTGACAATACTCATCGCGTTATTGAGTCAGCAGATATAATTTTACTTGTATCCGGGACAGTATCGCTTGAAGCAATGTTACTTAAAAAGCCAATGATAGTTACATATAAACTTTCATGGCCGACTTATTTTATTGTAAAATTATTAGCGAAAATCCCATATGCATCATTACCTAATATTCTTGCCGGTGAAAATATAGTGCCGGAATGTTTGCAGTTTAAATGTAAGGCAAACATTCTAGCATCTGAGCTAGATAAGTTGCTGAATTCTGAAAAGAATATAAAGAAAACAATAAGCCAATTTACAAAAATGTCAATCGAGCTTAGAAAAAAAGCTAATTATCAGGCGGCAAATGCAATTCTGAAACTTGTTGAAAATGATAAAGTTACCAAATAATCTAATTATACGTAAGACTGATATAGTTGCCGGCGTAGATGAGGTAGGAAGGGGGCCTTTAGCGGGACCAGTGGTAGCTGCAGCGGTTATTCTTGATCCAGATAAAAAAATTGATGGGCTTTGTGATTCTAAGAAATTAACTCCTAGAAAACGTTTTCTCATATCAGAGAAAATTAAATCAAATTCATTAGCTTGGTCGTTGGGAAGAGCTGACGTGGATGAAATTGTTCAAATAAATATTTTACAAGCAAGTTTATTAGCAATGCAGCGTGCCGTTGAGGCATTAACGATAAATCCAGATATTGTTTTGGTAGATGGAAAATTTACACCCGATATAAATTTTAAAAAAAAGGCAATCATCAAAGGAGATAATCTTATCCCAGCTATTTCAGCAGCATCGATTATTGCGAAAGTAGAGCGTGATAATGAAATGATTGCTTTGGATAAGATTTATCCAGGTTATGGTTTTTCATCTCATAAAGGATACCCAACAAGAAAGCATATTGAATCATTAGAGAGATTAGGTATTACTGACATACATCGTATAACTTTTTCACCTGTATCAAAATATATTTAAAGAAATTTTATAAATGGGCTTCATTCATTTAAATTTACACACTGAGTACTCATTAGTTGATGGATTAATAAAAATCAATGATTTAGCTACTATTGCTGCTAATAAGAATATGCCGGCAGTTGCAGTTACTGAGAAAAATAACGTTTTTTCTGCCGTAAAATTCTATCGTGCTATGCATAATCAAGGGATTAAATCATTGATAGGCTCACAACTAAATTTAGTATCTGATGATAAAAGTAGATTCTCTAACATAATTTTACTGTGTCAGCATATTGATGGGTATAAGAACTTATCAAAATTAATCACAAAAAGTTTTATGGAAGGACAACATTTAGGTATCCCATTAATATATTTTGATTGGCTAAAAAAATATAATGATGGATTAATTGCCATAGATTGCGCAGAAAATGGACTTTTGACCGAGTTATTTGTTTCAAATGATACTAGTGAAACAGAAAAGAGAATAGAAAACTTATTTTCAATTTTTCCGAATCGTTTCTATATTGAGTTACAGAGAATAGGTAAAAAAGATGAAGATGCTTTAATATATCGTGGATTAAATTACTCTGAAAAACATAGTATGCCTGTTGTAGCAACAAATAATGTAAGATTTTTAGAAGAATCTAGTTTTGAAGCGCATGAAGCTCGTGTGTGTATTAACCAAGGCTATACCTTAGAAGATCAGCGGCGCCCAAGAGAATATACACGACAACAATATTTACGTAGTGCTGAGGAAATGGAAGATTTATTTTCAGATATTCCCGAAGCAATCACAAATACTATTAACATTGCGCAAAGATGCAATATTGAATTTAATCTAGGTAAGAATTTTTTACCCTATTTCCCGGTTGATAAGAGCGAAACTCAAGATAAACGTTTAGTTAACGATGCGACAATAAAATTAAATAATATCTTAAAGGAAGAAAAGGAAGACTCAGAAAAAAAATCAGATATTTACCATCAAAGATTGAAAAAAGAACTTGATGTAATTATAAGTATGGGATTTTCAGGTTACTTTTTAATAGTTGCTGATTTTGTTGGTTGGGCAAAGGAGAATGCAATTCCGGTTGGACCAGGGAGAGGATCTGGTGCAGGTTCACTAGTTGCATATTCACTTGGTATTACTGAGCTTGATCCTATTAAGTATGATTTACTTTTCGAACGTTTTTTAAATCCTGAGCGTATTTCATTACCTGATTTTGATATTGATTTTTGCATGGATCATAGAGATGAGGTAATTGAGTATGTTTCAAAAAAATATGGAATTGATCATGTTTCACAGATTATAACTTTCGGCTCTATGGCTGCTAAAGCGGTTGTAAGAGATGTTGGTAGAGTCTTAGGATTTCCCTATGGCTTCGTAGATCAAATTGCAAAACTTATTCCATTTGATTTAGCAATGACAATGACTCTTGATAGGGCCTTAACAGAAGAAAAAGCACTTAATAAAAGATATAAATCAGAAGATGATGTTAAGTTATTAATTGACCTTGCAAAAAAACTTGAAGGTATTACAAGAAATGCTGGCAGGCATGCTGGCGGTGTAGTTATTGCACCAAAACCATTATTTAACTATATGCCTCTTTATTGTGAACAAACCTCGCAAACTATAGTTACTCAGTTCGATATGAGTGACGTTGAAGATATTGGTCTTGTTAAATTTGATTTTCTTGGCCTAAGAACATTAACAATTATTGATTGGGCATTAAATGATATTAACAGAATCAGAAAAAATAATGGTGAAGATTTAGTAGATATTCAAAAAATTAAACTAGATGATTCCCTTACGTATAAATTAATTCAAAGCACACAGACTACCGCAGTTTTTCAACTAGAATCAGATGGGATGAAAAAGCTTATTAAACGTTTAAAGCCAGATAAATTTGATGATTTGATTGCGCTTGTTGCATTATTCAGACCTGGACCTTTGCAGTCTGGGATGGTTGATGATTTTATCGAAAGAAAATCTGGTGCTTCCATTAGATATATGCACAACGATCTTGAGCATGCACTAAAACCAACGTATGGAATAATTTTATATCAAGAGCAAGTCATGCAAATTGCCCAGATTTTAGCTGGCTACACACTTGGAGCTGCAGATTTATTACGTAGAGCTATGGGAAAGAAAAAGCCTGAAGAGATGGCAGAGCAGAGGGTAATTTTTACAGAAGGATGTCACTCAAGAGGGATTGATGAGAAGCAGTCAGCAAGAATTTTTGATTTAATGGAAAAATTTGCAGGTTATGGTTTTAATAAATCACATTCTGCTGCATATGCTTTGGTGGCCTATAGAACGGCTTGGTTAAAAGCGCATTATCCAGCAGCTTTTATGGCCGCAGTTTTATCTTCCGACATGGATAATACAGATAAGATTGTTACATTATTAGAGGAAATAAGAAGGATGCAGATTCAGATACAACCTCCTTCAATTAATTATGGTCAATATAGTTTTACAGTTACCGATAAAGAAACTATTTCATATGGTTTAGGAGCAATTAAAGGCGTCGGAATATCGGCTATTAAAGCTATCATCATATCAAGAGAAGCTGGCAATAACTTTTCTAGTTTATTTGATTTTTGTAAAAGGGTAGATTTACGAAAAGTTAATCGGCGTGTTCTTGAAGCCTTAATTCGTTCAGGTTCAATGGATTCTTTTGGAGTTAGTAGAAGTACTCTTGCACATAATTTATCAAAAGCAATTTCATTATCTGAGCAATATCTTAAAAATCATACATCTGGTCAAGATGATATGTTTGGTCTAGAAATAATTAATGATAATGAAGAAAGCAGTAATGATAGTTCTGATTATATGATTGTTCCGAATTGGAATGATAAAGAAAGACTAATTGGAGAGAAAGAAACACTAGGTTTTTATCTAAAAGGCCATCCAATTAATCGTTACGAAGATGAATTGCAGGATTTTATTACTTCAAAATTATCCAAATGTAAAATAGGAAGTGTTCTTATCGCCGGATACATAATGGGCATTAGAACACGTACAGGAAGTAGGGGACGTATGGCAGAGATAAGACTTGATGATAGAACAGCTCGTGTTTTAGTGAATGTATATTCTAGCGAATATCAGAAATATAGGAATCTTCTAATAAAAGATCAATTAATTATTGTTAAGGGTAAGGCCATTGAGGATGATTATATTGAAAGTGGGCTTTCAGTACGCGCCGATCAAATCTTTAGTCTTGACCAAATCAGAAAAGAAAGATCATCTTTGATTCTTAGTATTGAAAAAAGATATTTGAGTAACGGAGGTATAGAAAAGTTAAAAAAGACAATTTTACCTTATCGAAACGGGAGCTCAAAAGTATATATACGTTATAATAACGGACAAGCAACAGCAGATCTTAATTTGGGCTCAGATTGGAATCTTACAATAAATGATGATTTATTGGATAAATTATCAGAATCAATTGGCAAAGAAAATATAAAACTGGACTATAATAGTAGTTATATTTAATTAAATAAAGTTAACGATATGTATTTTTTAGATTTTGAACAACCAATTGCCGAACTTGAAGCAAAGATTGAAGAATTGCGTAGCGTTGATAATGAGCATGATATAAATGTAAATAAGGAAATAGCTGCTCTAAAAAAACGCAGCGACGATTTAACTCAATCAATTTTTTCATCTTTAACTTCTTGGCAGATTTCTCAAATTTCAAGACATCCAAAACGTCCTTATACAGGAGATTATATTGATCGAATTTTTGTAGATTTTGAAGAGTTACATGGCGAAAGATGTTTTGCTGATGATCCTGCAATAATCACTGGCATAGCCCATCTTAATAAACAATCGGTAGCAATTATTGGCCACCAGAAAGGAAGAGATACAAAAGAGAGAATAAGGCGCAATTATGGAATGCCAAAACCCGAGGGTTATCGTAAAGCTCTTCGTATTATGCAGTTAGCGGAAAGATTTACTATGCCTATATTAACTTTTATAGATACACCGGGAGCATATCCTGGAGTAGACGCCGAAGAACGTGGGCAGAGCGAAGCAATTGCTAAGAATTTATTAGTAATGTCAGAACTTAAAACTCCGATAATATCAATTGTAATAGGTGAGGGCGGTTCTGGAGGTGCTTTAGCAATAGGGGTTGCTGATCATTTGTCGATGCTTGAATATAGCACTTACTCTGTGATTTCTCCTGAGGGGTGCGCATCAATTCTATGGAAAAGTGCAGATAAAGCAAAAGAAGCTGCTCAATCAATGGGTATCGATGCAAAGAAATTAAAAGAATTTGGACTTATCGACAGAATTATCGATGAGCCTTTGGGCGGGGCACACCGTGATTTTGATGAAATCGCAAAAAGAGTTAAACGAGCATTAGTTGAAGAGTTGGCGCAAATATGCGTGAAACCCGTATCGCAAATCGTCACACAAAGGCAAGAAAGACTTAGGCAACTTGGTAGGTTTGAAGAAAATTAATTACTGAAACATTCTAAATAAGTATGTTAGATATAGAAAAAGAACAGTATATAAGAAATACTTTGTCCAAGTCTGATCTTAAAGAATTTCTTGATTCATTTTCAGATTCAAAAAAAATAATAATTTCTTATAGTGGTGGAATTGATTCTAGCGTGTTACTCCATCTTCTTTTTTCAATTAGAGAAAATTTAAAGCAATCATTAGAAGTAATTCATATTAATCATGGTTTGTATGAAAAAAGCAATGATTGGGAGAGGTTCTGTAAAAAGGAATGTGCAAGCTATAACATACCTTTTACAGCAATTAGTATTCATGAAAATTGCCCAAAAAATGTAAGTGTTGAATGCTGGGCTAGAGATAAACGCTATTTTCTTATAGGGAAAGAAATGTCCAAAGATGATGTACTACTTACCGCGCATCATATGGACGATCAAGTTGAAACATTCTTTCTTCAGGCACTTAGAGGTGCAGGTCCTCGAGGATTATCATCAATGCCAGTAGTCAAGAGGTTTGGAGATGGATTCCATGCACGGCCTTTTTTACATATTCGACGAAGTGAACTAGAAAGATATGCAAAAATTAATAATCTCTTATGGCAAGACGATCAATCTAATTCAGATATTCGTTACGACAGAAATTATCTAAGACATAGAGTATTAGCAAATGTCGAAAACTCATGGCCTTCTTATCGTCAAAATATATCAAGAGTTATTAGTCACCAAAAAGAATCGATGAATCTTCTTGGTGAAATTGCCTTAGAAGATATGAAAAAAGTTTTGTGTAAAAATTTGATAAATCTTGATATAAAAATGTTAAAAAAACTAAGTTTACCAAGACAAAAGAATCTCATTTTTTACTGGCTTGATAATTTAAATCTTGAGAAACCTGGCTCTAAACATATGAGTCAGATTATCACAACTCTTATTAACGCTGGCCCTGATAAATCTCCGTGTGTGAATTGGAAAAATACAGAAGTTAGAAAATATAGGGATCATTTGTATGCTTTAGAAACAATTAAAACTCATGATGAAAATGAAGAGATTTATTGGAATACAAATTCACCACTAGAAATTCAAGGCGAAAAGTTAATTGCTAAAGAAACCTATGGCAAAGGGATTCTAAAATCGTGTATTAATGGAGCTAAAATTACTATTCGATACAGACACGGTGGCGAGAAAATTTATTTAAACAGTTTATCTAACTCAAAAACCGTAAAGCAATTATTTCAAGAGTATGGTGTACTTCCATGGTTAAGAGATAGAGTGCCACTTATTTATATAAATGAAGAATTAGCAGTTATTCCAGGTTTTTGTATAGGTAAAAGGTTTTCTGCGTCAGGAAATGAAAGATCATTAGATATATATTGGTCTGGTTATAATAAAGTTTTACAGTAGATATTTTATCTAATGATTAATATTATCAATAAGTTATCTATATTCATTTTTAATAAGAATAATAAGATACAAAGGAACACTGTACCAAACGAAATATATGATGAAGAAAAAATTAATAAGCAAAAACTATATGAAAAATGGTGTAAAAAAGAAAAATGGTTATTACATAGCGAAGGAATATTATTATTATTATCTATTAATCCATCTAAAAAAAATATTTTAGATAAGGATCTAGTTGAGAGAATTAATAACCTAAAAGAACATGCAAACGAATGTGTGAGGAAGAATCTATTAGAAGTCTTAAATATTAATAAACCAGAAAATGAATGGGAAGTAAAACCAGTAGATTTATATCATTGGGCAACAATTAGTAGAATTAATATTCCTGATGAATTTAATACGTTAATGACTTTTATAACTCAATCATTAAGACCTAATAATTATGATAGTAATACTATTAATCATGGAATCTCACAAGATGGAATATATAAATCAGAAAATGAGATTGTATTAGGTGCCGCCATATCCTTATTAATAAATTCACCAGGCATTTGTAGAGATGATAAAGGTAATATTAATAGTAAAGTTATTGCCAGCAAGATTATCGAAAATGAAAAACATTGGTTTGATAATAGCAAATCAAAATTATCTGAAATCGAAATGATTGAACTTATTGAAAAATACGTAAGAATGTCAAAAGTTCTATATTAAATAGTTGGTAATTTATTTATCTGGAAATAGTGGATCTGGCAAATCATAGAATTCAATTTTTACAGATTTAACACCACGTTTTTGTTCGTTTATTTCATTGAATGCATTATCAGGATCTTTAAATTCACCAATTTGTTTAATATTTTTATTCAATTTAGCATTTACGTTAATAATTTTTTCATGAAGTTCAATTGAGTAATCAAACTCATAGGCCCTTGGTTCGGTTAATTCTGTTAAATTAATAATTTTCGATAACCAGAGATAAATAGCCCCTTTTGTATTTTTTTCTTTATCAGGTTGTTCGACATGCGCAGCGAGTAATCTAAATTGTGCGGGTGGATTTTGAGAAGTTGGCCATCCTAGTAATGCTGGTAATGAATAATAAGTTACGATATAAAAAACAGATGTTAGGATAATAGTCGCAGCTTTTATATGCCACGACCATTTTGAATAAAGATTAATACTTAGGAGTAATAACGCAAGTAATATATAGGCTGAGATAATACCTGTTATGCCTAGTGTCATAATATTCTCTCTATCTAATTTACGATAACGAGTTGTTTAGGAAGAAAATTAATACCTGAAACTTTACCGTTTCGTATGATACTAAAACGAAACGCTGTTTTTTCGTCACCTTTTTTCTCAAGATTAACTTTTCCGTAGTACATAATCTCTAATTTTGGATTAACTTTTGCAAGCCGCACATTAACATCAACTGGTTTGTTTGTTTCTGAGGCATAATAATGAAGATTGACAACATATTCTCCTTTTACAACACCACGTAATGTTACAACCTCCTGATTTAATGGGTTTTGTACTTCCTTGCCATCAATTGTTATTGTGTCATTTACTAACCCACGATCATCACGATCGAGATGCAGAAGTCCAGCCTCTGTTGCTCGAAAATAAACGAGTTGTCCTTCAGGATCTTCGACCCATACATCAATATCATCAGGATTATTATCTTCCCAAGTTATTGTAAGTATGTACTCTGCTTTTGGATCAATAATACCTGATTTTGCCTCGGGATTCATAAACATAATTGCAACAAGAAATAGGAAAGTAAAGCCGAGAAGGGCGTTAAATAATAAATCAGTAAAAGGATCAGAACGAAATCGATCTTTGACGCGCATTATATTAGTTAGTGTTTATTTTTGGTACGAGATGAATTTGTGTCGTATGGCTGGTTAACTCTATTAATTCATCAGCATGTCTGTCTATCATATGATACTGCATCGCCGATAAAACACTACACACTAAACCTGTCAATGTTGTGTAAAGAGCAGTGCCCATTCCATTACTCATATGCCGTAATATTTTTTGCATATTACTGACATCAAAATCCGCAATGTTGGCAACAGATCCGAGCATAAAAATAAATCCAATAATTGTTCCTAACAGACCTAGCTTTAACATCATATCTGAGACAAACCAACCAATTTCTTGAGGACCTTTTAATCTTGAATTATAGACATCATTTAGATCTGAGGTTAAACCATTATCATTAGGTACAGAAATATTATTATTACGAAAGCATAGATCTTTTATATATTCAGTCATTAGACACTCAGGCAATTTTATTTTTGAATTTATTAAAACTTGATCGTCATTAATATTTAGAATTATTTTTTTTTCATTTTTTATAATATCTTCTATTCTTTTCGATAAATTAGTTTCTGTTGAAATTGTATATATTCTTTGAGCACAATGTAGGGTAACTAGAAGATAAATTAATGTTATTGCCATAGAAATATGACTTTTATCGACACTGTACAGTGACGAAATAACCCCTTCATTCCAGGCGACTATTGCTGAAAAGCCAATAAGACCAGTTAAAATTAACCATTTGAGTAGTAGATTATGTTCTGGTTGTATCTTCATAAATGATGTATATATTTATTTATCAAGATTAATGACAAAAGGGTCTTCTAATACAGCATATTCCACTATTTTACGTAAAATTTCATTCATATTAACTGAAAGATTATTTATATCGGTTGATTCTGTATCTGTTGGTAAAAGACGTGTCGAAATCATAATTTTTTCTTCAAGATCCGACCTTCCTAATCTTTCTGAAATAGTTATTTTATATGGGCAGAAACTAATGAAATCGGGTTCAAGCTTCAACATTTCTTCAGCGGTGGTTAAATTACAAAATAATATCACTTCATTTCTTGGAAATATTACACCCTTCCTTTCTTGAATGGCTTCTCCAATATTTATACGGTTTACAATACGAAAATTATTTTCAGTAATAGCAAATTCTGCATCTTGAATAATATCAATATAATCTTTCTCTGAAAATTTCTTATAAATATCATCATATGTTTTATATGTAATAATATCAAAAATTATTAATATAAAAATAAACGTACTCAATACACAGTACCCATACAAATAATTTGTTAATGCACCACGTTGATATTTTACCTTTATGTTGTTTTCCATGATATGAGTTTATTATTCTTTAATTACTACAGTTGTTCCAATTTTAATAAATTTTATAAGATCACTTATATCATCATTTGTTAAAGCGATACACCCATCGGTCCAGTTAAGTTCTTTATGAATTGCTAATTTCTTTTTTGTTGTATTACCAATGCCATGAATTCCTATCTGTCCTCCTAAATTTGTATCTTGTGGCGGAAATTCACGCTTTTTATATGCACTTGCAATACGTTTAAAATCACCACCATTAATAACTTCATTTTTAAAACCATACCATGCGTCGATTAAATTTGGGTAATCAAGTTGTATAAAATAATAAAAGCGCTTACTTTTACTAAGTTTAGAAATTCGATAGACACCTAATGGTGTTTTACTATCACCACGTTTTCTTTTAGTTCCTTGTCCGCCTTTACCAGTAGCGATATGATATTTTTTTACAATATTATTTGATTTTTTTAATGCAAGTTCTTTATTGCTTTTGGAAACTATAATCTGGTAATCCTCAGCACTTATTGGTAGAGGCATAACTATAATGATAGTAAGAATACAAAATATTATTAGATTTTTAGACATATTTTTTTATTTTTAATATTTATGTATATAAGATAGTTATTTATAATACTATATTATCACGTGGGAATAACGAATGGATATTAGACGATACAATACAGTTGCAGTTATTATTCATTGGATCATGGCAATTTTACTAATATGTATGTTTATTTTAGGTATATATATGGTTGATTTGCCGAAGGGCAGTGATGAGCGAAGTTGGTTTTTTGCGTTACATAAATCAATGGGTTTAACACTCGCGCTCTTAGTTTTGCTTAGATTATTTTGGAAACTTATTTCAGAATCACCTGCTTTGCCAGATGATGTAACTCCCATCCAAAAAATAGCAGCAGTATCTACGCATAATTTACTTTATCTAATGATGTTTATTCAACCCATTACAGGATATATATCCTCTTCTTTTAGTGGGTATAAAACAAAATTTTGGGGAATACCCCTGCCTCATTGGGGATGGAAGTCGCCCGAACTTAATCAGTTATTCACCACAATGCATGATATTAGCGCAGTAATTTTCGGACTACTTATATTTCTGCATATATCAGGTGCGATGTACCATATTTATAAAAAACAATTTCATCTATTTAAAAGAATGTGGTTTTGATCAAATAAGAATGCACTGGGAGCAAAATAAAAAAGGAGTCAAAAGACTCCTTTTTTTGCTTAAGCTAAGACAACAATTATTTATTGTTGATGTACATGGTGACTTCGAAGCCAAAGCGGATGTCACTATATTCTGGAGTTTCCCATTTCATATTAACTCTCCTTAAGAATAGTTAGTTGTTAAATACCCGATGAGAACGGGGCACTTTAATTACCGTGCACTTTTTATTATTCAGATATCATGCCAATTTTAGAGATTTTCTATTATTATCATAATAAACAATTGGTTAGGAATAAAAAATGCCAGTATGAAAGGAACAATTGTTGTTTTTTTTGGCTAATTTTATCCAAAAGTTTGGTTCATTTGGACCAATTGTAAGATATAATTAACAACTATGTCATTTTTTTCACCTAAGTCTTTAAATAATCTTATATTTCGTCATGAAATTGCAATTTTATTTCTAGTTGCTGCTATGGGTCTGATTGGTGGGGTCTCAGCATTTTTTTGGCAGCAGAATTCGGCAGAATCAGTCCGTATAAATGCAATGTTTTATCTTACTGAACAGATACGAGGCGAGCTTTATGCACAGATTCAAGAAATGATTCGCGCACGAATACTAGAAGATGCTCATGCGCTAGAAACATATCCTGAATATTCACGTAGTATTTCTGAATTATTTAACGAACTTAGAAGAAAGTCGAATTCACGTAAAGAGGATCAAGCAATTCAGGAACTGAATCTTTCTTACAGAGAAATCCAGGTTGATATGAATAATATTTTCAGTAACCCGTATATTGCCGATCGTTTATCAAAAATTCAGATTCTTAATCCAACCTTTGCTCAGCAAATGGTAGGGAAATTCGAAAATCGATACCATTCATTCAAATCATTATTAAGAGGTAACCATGAAGAATTAGATAAAACACTTGAAACCTGGACAAAATTTGCACCATTTATTATACCTATACCCCTTATTATTGCGTTTATTATTGTTTTTTATACTCGTCATATTATGAGAATACAATTCATTGCGCCAATTGCTAATGTTATGGAAGGCGCAGGTAAAATAAGTCACGGCAAATTAAATTACCAAATAAAAGAAGAGGGTGTTGAAGAAGTATCAGAATTAGCTAATACGATTAATAAAATGGCTGATGAACTATCACGTAATAGAGAAGCACTTTTAGAAAATGAAAGGCAAGTTGCATTGGGCTCACTAATTCCAGTTGTTGCCCATAACATACGCAATCCATTAGCAAGCATTAGGGCGAGCGCACAATTACTTGAACACGCTGATAATAAAAAAGAAATTAATGAATCAAAACAGGCCATAATAGATACGATAGATCGTTTAGGTCGATGGGTTAGCTCATTAGTTTCGTACTTGCACCCGTTAGAGCCAAATTTAATTAATGTTGATGCATCACGACTAGTTGATGCAGTATTAGAAGTGCTTGATAACAAAATAAAAGAAAAAAGAATAAAGCTAGTAAAAAATGGTTGGGAAGATTCAGTTTTATTAAATGTTGATCCAGATTTGATGGAGCAGGCAATATATAGTTTATTAGCAAATGCAATTGATGCGAGTTCGGAATCAAGTATTCTAAAAATTAATATAATAAATAATAAAGATACACTTGAGATTCGAATTCAAGATAGCGGTTCTGGGCTACTTTTTGAGCCAAAACCTGGAAATCTTGAGCCGGGACCGTCAACAAAACGTTATGGTACGGGCTTAGGAATACCTATAGCCTTCAAGATATGCCAAAAACATAATTGGCAACTTGATTTTAAAACAAAATCAGGAAAAGGGACCGAAGTAATTATTAAAGCCCCGATTAATTTAGGTAAGGGATTTTCATGATGCATGACTCAATGTCTACTGAAATACCTATTCTAAAAAAACAAATTCTTTTAGTCGAAGATGAAACTGTTTTTGGAAATGCAGTGAAAAAACATTTGTTACGTAAAGGATATGATATTAACTTAGCATCTGATTTAAAATCTGCAAGACTATATTTAAAAGAAAATATTCCTGATCTTATTTTGTTAGATATGCGATTGCCGGATGGTTCGGGACTTGATTTATTAAATGAAATAAAATCTAAAAATACGAATACTGAAGTACTAGTAATGTCTGCATATGGAGAACTTGAAGACGCAGTATCTGCAATGAAATTAGGTGCTTCTGATTATCTAAAGAAACCCATTGACCTGGAAGAGTTATATGTAAATGTTAAAAAAGTAATTGATAAAAATGAACTTACGCAAAAATTAAGCTATTCAGCAAAACGCGAACAACATGCTTTCGAAGAAGTTAAATTTCTTGGAGAATGCAGACAAATCAATTTTATACGGGAGCAAGTCGAGAAGATATCATCTCTCACCCAGTCTGAATCGGGTGTTCCACCGACGGTACTAATTCTTGGTGAAACTGGGACGGGCAAGGATGTGGTTGCTCGTTTACTACATGCGAAAAGCGGCTTAAACACAAGACCTTTTGTCCACGTTGATTGCGCATCTTTACCGAAAGATTTGATAGAGTCAGAATTATTTGGCCATGAAAAAGGAGCATTTACAAATGCAAATGTTGCTCGAGCAGGTTTAATTGAAGCTGCTGAAGAGGGTGTTTTATTTTTAGATGAAATTGCTGAAATACCAATTGATTTACAATCAAAGCTTTTAGCAGTATTAGAGCGCAGATCATTAAGAAGACTGGGTTCAACAAAAGAACTTCCAGTTGCTGCATGGATAATAGCTGCAACAAATAGGGATATTGAGTCATTAGTGAAAAGAGGAGAATTTCGTTCTGATTTATATTATCGATTAAATGTCATAACACTTACTATGCCATCCTTGCGAGATAGGGATAAAGATATTTTATTATTAGCAAATTACTGTGCTAGTTTAACATCAAAACGTTATGGATTATTATTTGAGGGATTTTCAAAAGAAGCACTTAAGCAACTTAAAGAATATTCATGGCATGGAAACGTTAGAGAATTAAAGCACCTTATTGAGCGTGCTGTTTTACTAAGTGGAGGAGGGGTTATCGATATTAATATTCTTAATATAGATAAAAATGAAAAAATTAATAATGAAGTAGAAATTAATCATGATATAACATTGGGTGAGGCAGAATTACAATTAATTAAATCAGCTTTAGAACGCACAAATCGCAATGTATCAAAGGCAGCAAGAGAACTTGGAATTACACGGATGGCCTTGCGTTATCGAATCAAGAAATATAATTTGTAAGAAATATGAAAAAAATAGACAAAAATAAGCGAGTAGAAATTGAGGCGGCAACTTTTAGAAGATTGTTAGAGCATTTAAGAGCTCATACAGAAGTACAGAATATTGATCTTATGAATTTAGCTGATTTTTGTAGAAATTGTCTTTCGAAATGGTATAGAGCAGCTGCCGAGGAAAGAGATATTAAGATTGATTACGAATCGGCTAGAGAGATTATTTATGGCATACCATATTTGGAGTGGAAAAAGAAATACCAAAAGGAAGCTACCACAGAACAAAAAGAAAAATTTAATTCAAAAAAATGATCAAATTAATAGATTGTCTCAATAGCATAACCTAGATTTTGAAGTTTTTCTAATATCCCACGCTTGGCAATAAGATGTAAAATACCAACGGCAACGAACACATCTCCTTCTTCAAATTCATTGGATATTTTTTTTATCATCTTTTTATTTCTATCGTGTAGCATTTTTTCCATAAACTGATTATATATTGATTCATTAGCATGTTTTTTTTTACTAAATTTAACAATCTCTAAAGCATTACGCTTAATATATAAACCAATTAATGTTTTTGTTTCTTCAATTATATATTTACGATTACATATTGTATCTTTTAGTATATTAAGTTGATCATGTATAGATAATTCATCTAGAGATGATATTATTTCATCCATAGTTTCGAGCGAATCTATTTCTAGCATTCTTTCTTGTGCTAATTTTAGTAAATTACTTTCAAGCGTTGGAGCTCGAACAGGTTTAGGTCTTCCAATTAAATTAAATGCTGCCCACGGTTTCATATACTTAAGATTATTTAATTCACCTTCACTTAAATCATAATATTTTATTTGTTCTGTAAGTTTTTGAAAAAGAGGTTTTTCTATAAGATTATTAAGTTGTTCCCCGTTTTTGTAATACATCTTGTTTTTATAGATTACATTTGCATCATTATTCGGAATAATTTCCAAGATTAATTTCTTACTTTTCACTAACGTTAATCTAACTTCAGGAGAAAATTTACTTACAGAATAGTCTTGCGAGTGTATTGTTCCAAATAGATAGTTAGTCTTTTTGTTTGGAGTAATAATTTTCCATAAAACACCAGATTTAAATATAATATTATCGTCATGATTTGAATGAATTTCACGCACCTTAGTTGATATTGGAAACTTTTTACATAAGTTTTCAATGTCGTTATTAGCGTACGAAAAATTTGGAATAGTAAAGATATTTAGTATTAATAAATATATATATTTCATTAAAAATAATATTCCGACGTATTTTCGTCTTACGGATAATATAAAAATAACTATTTAGCTATTTTTAGTTACTTCGCTTTTTCTTTTAATATGATCCAGCCACCATTTAGCTTGTTCTTCAGTTGTTTTATCAGATAATGCCTGGGTAAATGATTCTCTAGCTTCAGCTACGTTTTCTGAGTTAAATAGCGCAATGCCTAGCAAGAGGTTTATTTTTGATATTAGGGTTATATCTT
>Ga0066372_10000294_pt1 | contig 18224 bp, 18 predicted proteins | sample Knorr_S15_td_250_FD_77011 | JGI IMG/M metagenome (GOLD analysis project Ga0066372, IMG submission 77011) | Marine microbial communities from Southern Atlantic Ocean transect - Knorr_S15_td_250_ad_251m_LV_A | ecosystem: Environmental > Aquatic > Marine > Oceanic | place: Southern Atlantic ocean... | reverse complement strand
CGGGCGACGGAGACGATCCGTGGCATCGACCTCCAGTGGGTGGGCGGCCCGTTGACCGGCACGGAGCAGGACTCGATCGACTCGGTGACCGCCATGCGGTCGGCGGGGTGCGCGGTCGTGGTCGTGCTGGGGGGTGACGGGACGAACCGGGCCGCCGCCCTCGCCTGGCCGGACCTCGTCGTGGTTCCGCTCTCGACGGGCACCAACAACGCCTTCCCGGTGTTCGTCGAGGCCACCATCGCCGGGGCGGCCGCCGGGCACCTGGCCGTTGGCCGGGTGCCGCCCGACGGTGTCGCGCCGCGGGCGAAGGTCGTGCGCCTGCGACTCGAGGGGGGGGAGTTGGGTGTGCGGGGCGATGAACCCGGAGAGTTGGCGCTCGTGGATGCGGTGGCGGTCGACGACCCGTTCGTCGGGTCGTACGAACTGTTCGACCCGACGACGCTGCGGACCGCCGTGTTGAGCCGTGCGGATCCGTCCGTCGTCGGATTCGTGGGTGTCGGGGGCCTGCTCGACCCGGTGTCGCCGAACGACGACTGGGGCCTGCTCGTCCGCTTCGGCCCGGCTGACGTGTGTGACCGGGTGGTGCGCGGGCCGACCGCTCCGGGACACTACGACGACCTCGGGGTCGTCGAGGTTCGGCGACTGGCGTTCGACGAGGAGGTGGTGTTCGAGGGCCCGGTGCTCCTCGCCTTCGATGGCGAGCGCAAGCGGCGCCTCCACGTCGGAGAACGTGCGATCGCCACGGTGCGTCGGGACGGTCCGCGCGTGGTCGACGTTCGTGCGGTGATGCGCAGGGCCGTCGGCGCGGATCCGAGCGGTGCCTAACCCGGGTCTCGCCAGCCTGTGAGGAGTGCCGGGAGTTCACCGAAGTTCCGGAGGACGGGGAACTCGTGTCCGTCGATGTCGGAGTCGGTTGCGGTCTCGAGGGCCCAGGTGAGATCGTGGGGGATGTGGATGGCCCGGCCACCGGCTTCGAGGACCGGGAGCACGTCGGAGGGGACCGAGTTGCCGACCATCACGAACCTGGTCGCATCGATGCCGTGGCGACCGAGGATGTCCCGATAGGTGGGGGTGTCCTTTTCGGCGACGATCTCGATCCGCCAGAAGTGGTCGGCCAGCCCGCTGGCGTCCACCTTGCGGCGCTGGTCGGTGAGGTCACCCTTGGTGATGAGCAGCAGTCGGTGGGCGTCGGCGAGCGTTCCGATCGTCTCTGCGACGTCCGGGAGCAGGGCGACTGGTGCCTCGAGCATCTGTCGACCCCACTCGAGCACCCGCGAGATGGGTTCGGCGCCGATCGCCCCGTCGGAGAGCGAGATGGCGGTTTCGACCATCGACAGGATGAAGCCCTTCACGCCGTAGCCGGTGATCGCCACGTTCGCCCGTTCGGTGTCGAGCAGGGCCGCTTCGGTGGTGGAGCCATCGGCCCAGGGCGCCATGAGTTCGACGAACCGTCGTTCGGTCTCGCGGAAGTGGACTTCGTTCTCCCAGAGGGTGTCGTCGGCGTCGAGCCCGAGTACGGGGCGGTCGTCCATCCAGGCGAGCCTAGGTGGCAAGCGTGGTCGAGGACGGGGGCTGGCGGGTGTCCCCGATACGTCCACACGACCGAACTACCTTTTTCACCCATGCGTACCTACTGCATGCGGTCGGCGTGCCGCGGCCATGCCGTGGTGCTCGTGGTGATCAGCGTTGCCGAGGGTTCGTTCACGGTGCGCAATCTTGCCGAGGTCGACGGGCCGGGACGGGTGGTGCTCTGCGAGAAGCACCTCGATCGCCTGAGTGCCCCGATCGGCTGGTCGTTGCTCGACGAACGAACGGGAGGGGACGTGATCGCGTTTCCCGGACCGGGCGCTCCGGTTCCGCCGTCGACGGTGGCCGACCTGATCGAGGCTCCGACCCCACGGCCGGTCGCCGCCGCCATGCACCCCCTGGCGTTGGCGCGCAAGGAGCGTGCGGCACTCCAGACGTCCGAGTCCGAGCCGGCTCCGGAACGGGAAATTGCCCGGGCGGCCCTCGGCGTCGACCGACACCCGGCCGGGATCTTCGGGGGAACGCCGTCGGGCTCGGTGGGCCCCGTCGAGGACCTCGACGACTTCGAGGGGTTCGTCGAGGAGCCGTTGCCACTCGAGCCTTTCGACCCCGACCCCTCGGCCTGAGGGTCCACTGCGCGGGGGTGCCCGACCGGCGTCGCCCTGAGGGTCAGTCTGTGGAGCCGACATGACCCGTTGGATCATGCCGCTCGTCGGCCTCGCCGTGTTCGTAGCGGCGCTGTTGGCGCTGATGGTCCGTGCCGGCCAGATCTCGTACCAGGTGCTCGACGACGCCGACCGCGAACTTCTCGCCTCGGCCACGACGACGCCGAGCACAACCACAACCCCGACGACGACCCCGTCCACGACGACGACGTTGACGACGACCACGACGACGACGTTGACGACGACCACGACGACGACGTTGACGACGACCACGACGACGACCGAGCCGCCCTACCAGGGTTGGGTGGACCCCACCACGGTCGGTGGGCCGTGGGGGGACACCGTCGAGGGCGTACTGACCTTCCGTGGGTCGCCCACCCGTAGTTGGCACGGGGAGGGGCCGGTGCCGGACGACCCGGTCGTGGCCTGGCGCTTCCCCGACGACCGCATGTGCTCAATGACGTCCATCTCCGGGGAGCAGCAGCAGTGGTGCGGCATGGGATGGACCGGGCAGCCGGCCGTGTTCGAGCGCGGGGGCCGGACCTGGGTGGTGTTCGGCGCCTACGACGCAGCCGTCCACTTCGTCGACGGGGAGACCGGCGAACGCCTCCTGCCCGACTTCCCGACCGGCGACATCATCAAGGGCTCGGTGACAGTCGACCCGGACGGCTACCCGCTCGTCTACGCGGGCTCCCGCGACGACAGGTTGCGGGTGCTCGCCTTCGACCGGGATGAGCCGGTCGAACTGTGGGGCCTCCATGCCTACGACGTGGAGCCCACGATGTGGAACAACGACTGGGACAGTTCGCCGCTCGTGCTCGACGACCACCTCTTCGCCGGTGGGGAGAACAGCCGCTTCCACGTGGTGCGCCTGAACCGGGGCTACGACGCCGACGGCCTGGTCACGGTCGATCCGGTGCTGGTCTGGGACGTCGCCGGCTGGGACGACGAGTTGCTGGATGCCGTGGGCGGCAACGTCTCCATCGAGACGTCGCCGTTGGTCATCGGCGACGTGCTGTACTTCGCGAACTCGGGAGGCCTCGTCCAGGGGTGGGACATCGGGGGCCTCAGGGACGGTGTCGAGCCGACACGGGTGTTCCGCTTCTGGGCGGGCGACGACGTGGATGCCACGCTCGTCGCCGACGACGAGGGGATGCTCTACGTCGGTGTCGAGTACGAGCGGGGCACGGACCGGTCGCACGAACTCGGCCAGGTCCTGAAGCTCGACCCGTCGAGGCCCGACGATCCACTGGTGTGGGCGGTGGAGGACCGTCCGCACCTCGACAGCGGGGTGTGGGCGACGCCTGCCGTGTACGGAGACCTGCTCATCGTGCCGACCGACGAGGGGAAGGTCCACGCCATCGACCGGGCCAGCGGCGAGGTCGCCTGGACCATGAAACTGCCGGGGCCCACCTGGTCGTCGCCGACGATCGTCGACGACATGCTCGTCATGGGCGATTGCAGCGGCCGGGTGCTCGGACTCGACCTGTCCGACCCGAGCGTCGAGCCGGTCAAGGTGTGGGAGGTAGCCACCGGAGCGTGCGTCGAGTCGTCGGCGGCCATCTGGCGGGGGACCGTCTACATGGGTTCCCGGGACGGCTACCTCTACGCCTTGCGGGATCCCGACTAGGATCCGACCGGTTACCGACGGGTAGGTTTGAGGTGCCCGCAACACCTTCCCAGGAACGACGCCCATGCCCGACATCTCCGAAACCGACATCCGGGAACTCACCCGCCGACTCGTGTCGGAGGTCCCTCCCGGCGACGTCGACCAGTTCACGTTCCGGGGCGAACAGTTCGACCGGGGCCTGGCGCTGGTCCAGTTCCCGGAGGGACTCGGCGGCCTGGGCCTCGAGAGCCGCCGACTCCAGACGGTCGTCGACGAGGAACTGCGGGCGGCAGGTGTGCCCTATCACGACCTCGGCATCAATCCGATCGGCATCGGCATGGGGGCGCCCGTGGTGCTCACCTACGCCAGCGACGAGCAGAAGAAGCGCCTCCTCCGGCCCATGTACACCGGCGAGGAGATCTGGTGCCAGCTCTTCAGCGAACCCGGTGCCGGCTCCGACGTGGCCGGCCTCTCGACCCGGGCCGTGCGCGACGGCGACGAGTGGATCGTCAACGGCCAGAAGGTCTGGACCACGCTGGCGCACGTTTCCAAGTGGGGGATGTTGGTCGCCCGAACCGACCCCGAGCAGCCCAAGCACAAGGGGATGACCTACTTCCTCCTTGACATGGAGGAGGAAGGGGTCGAGGTTCGGCCGCTGCACCAGATCACCGGCGAGGCCGAGTTCAACGAGGTCTTCTTCGACGATGTCCGCATTCCGCACGACCGGGTGTTCGGTGAGGTCGGCAACGGCTGGAGTGCCGCCGTCACGACGCTCATGAACGAGCGCGTCGCCCTGGGCGGTGGCGTTCCCCGGAAGGGCACGGGACCGATCGGCGACCTGGTGCGCCTCTGGAACGAGCTCAAGGACTCGCTCGACGCGGCGACGATGCCGGTCGCCCGTGATCGGGTCATCGAACTCTGGTGCCGGGCCGAGGCCCTGCGGCTGACTAATTGGCGGGCGCGCGACGGTTCGAAGTCGGGCAATCCCGGGCCGGAGGGTTCGGTCGGCAAGTTGTTGTCGGCGGAGATGAACCAGCACATCTACGAGACCTGCATGGACCTGCTCGGCCCGGAAGCACTGGTGTACGAAGCCGGCTACGAGCGCAAGCGGCCCGACGGGTTGCGGGGCCCGGGCCTGCACATCCGGTATTCGTTCCTGCGGGCGCGGGCGAACACCATCGAGGGTGGCACGTCCGAGGTGATGCGCAACATCCTCGGTGAGCGGGTTCTGGGACTCCCTGGCGACGTGCGAGTCGACAAGGGCGTGGCCTGGTCCGAGGTTCCGCGGAACTAGGCCCGACGCCAGGTGGTGCCGGTGGCCGAGTCCTCGAGCACGATGCCGCGTGACGTCAGTTCGTCGCGGATCCGGTCGGCCTCGGCATAGTCCTCCGCCGCTTTTGCGGCGCTGCGCGCGGTGACCAGGCCATCGATTGCCCCGCCGTCGTCTCCGACGGTCGTCGTCCCGGCGAGGCGCAGCCCGAGCACGCCGCTGAGTTCCGTCACGGCCGCTGCGAGCGCCGCAGCAGTGTCGGCGTCCTCGGCGTCGAGGGCCCGGTTGGCGTCGCGCACGGCGGCGAAGACGATCGCCATGGCCGCAGCGGTCCCGAGGTCGTCGTCCATGGCCTGGCGGAACCGGTCGACCGTCGCCTCGTCGGCGGGGGTGTCGGGGAGGTTGGCGGCCGCAATGCGCCGGGCGAACCCGTCGAGTCGTTCGAGGGCGGCCGAGGCGGTCCTCAGGGTGTCCTCGCCGATCTCCATGGTCTTGCGGTAGTGGGTCTGGAGGACCAGCAGGCGCAGCGCCCGCGGGTCCCAGTTGTCGAGAAGTTCGGCGAGTGTCCAGAAGTTGCCGAGCGATTTGGACATCTTCTCCGTGCCCACCTGGACCATGCCGTTGTGCACCCAGAGACGGGCGAAGGGGCGGCCGCAGCCGAGGCATTCGGCCCGTTCGTTCTCGTGGTGGGGGAAGGTGAGGTCGTCGCCGCCGCCGTGGATGTCGAAGCCGTCGCCGAGAAGGTCGAGCGACATGGCCACGCACTCGATGTGCCAGCCGGGCCGGCCGGGACCCCAGGGGGAGTCCCAGGTGGGTTCGCCGGGCTTGGCGGCCTTCCAGAGTGCGAAGTCGAGCGGGTCGGTCTTGTCCTCGTCGACCTCGATCCGGGCGCCGGCGCCTTCCCGCAACTGTTCGATGGTCTGTCCGGCGAGGGCGCCGTAGCCGTCGAGGCGGTCCACGTCGTAGTAGACGCCGGAGTCGGTGGCGTAGGCCATGCCCCGGTCGACGAGTTGGCCGATGATGTCGACCATCGGGCCCACGTACTCGGTTGCCCGGGGCCGGAGGTCGGGGTGGGCGATGTCGAGGCGGTCCATCTCGGCGATGAAGATCTCCTCGAAACGGCGTGCCAACTCGGGTTCGGTGGTCCCCTCTTCGGCGGCCCGGGCGATGATGTTGTCGTCGATGTCAGTGATGTTGGATACCGCTGTCACGTCGAGCCCGGTCCAGCGCAGGTAGCGGACGAGGATGTCGAAGGCGAGCGTGGAGCGGGCGTGGCCGACGTGGGGGGCGTCGTAGACGGTGGGACCACACCAGTACACGGAGGCCTTCCCCGGATCGCGGGGGGTGAACTCGACCTTGTCGCCGGTCAGGCTGTTGGTGAGGCGCAGCACCCGGTCAGGATACGGGAGACGTCGACACGGATGGGTGGCTCACGTGCCGGAGGGTGAGTCGCCCGACGGCTCCTCGTCGAGTTGGATGCCGAGCAGGCCGGCCGCTTGGCGCAGGCCAGAGGGCGCCGTCGGGTCGTCGCCGGCGTGGGCGATGATCGCACCTGCAAGCACGTCGATGGCTTTGCGGGCGGTCGGTGCGTCGAGGTCGTCGTCGAGGGCGGCTCGGACGGCGGCGAGTGTCGGGGCCGGGTCGGGTCCGCAGGGTCGGCGTGCGGCATCCACGAGACGGCTGAGGCGGGTGATTCCGTCGTCGATGTCGGTGTCGAACCACTCGAAGCCGGCCCGGTAGTGGTGGCCCAGCATGGCGAGGCGCAGGGCCCTCGGGTCGTGGAGGTTGCGGAGCATGCGTACGAACACGAGGTTGCCGAGGGACTTGGACATCTTGGTGCCCTCGTAGGCGACCATGCCGACGTGCATCCAGTGGCGGGCCAGCGGCTCTCCTGTGGCGCAGCGGCTCTGGGCTTCCTCACATTCGTGGTGGGGGAAGACGAGGTCGTCGCCACCGCCGTGTAGGTCAATGGTGTCGGAGAGGTTGTCCATCGCCATGGCCGAGCACTCGATGTGCCAGCCGGGCCGGCCCGGCCCGAAGGGCGAGTTCCAGGCCGGCTCGTCGTTGGCCGAGGGCTGCCAGAGCACGAAGTCGAGGGGGTTGCGATGCCGTGGGTCGTCGGGGTGGCCGCCCCGTTCGGCGGCCAGTGACAGCATCGTGTCTTCGTCGTATCCCGACAGGGAGCCGAAGTCGTCGTCGGTGGAGACGTCGAAGAAGGTCGTGCCGTCGACCGTGTAGGTGTGGCCGGCGTCGGAGAGGCGCTGGATCAGGTCGAGCATCGGTTCGATCGACAGGGTGGCCCATGGCTCGACGGAGGCGGGGCGCATGTTGAGTGCCTCCATGTCGGCATCGAAGTGCGCCATCTCGACGGCGGCGAGGGACCGGTAGTCGACCTTGAGTTCCCGGGCCTTGGGCAGGATCGAGTCGTCGACGTCGGTGACGTTGCGGACCATGCGCACGCTGTGCCCGAGGTCTTCGAGTCGCCGGATGACCAGGTCGAAGGTGAGGTAGGTGAAGGCGTGGCCGAGGTGGGTGGCGTCGTATGGCGTGATGCCGCAGACGTACATGGACACCTCGGGTCCGGGTTCGAACGGTACGACCTCGTCGCGGACCGTGTCGTGGAGGCGCATGGTCGCCGGGGTGTCGTTCACGGTCCGGCACCGTAGCGGGACACGGACGGCAGCGTCGTTGTGAGTCAGTCCCGTTCGAAGGGGACTGAGTGCTCCCAGTCGGCGAACAGGGTCCGCAGGGCGGTGACGACGAGCAGCGGCTGGTCGAGCATCAGGTGGTGCCCGGCGAGTGGGATCTCGATGACCGGTGCGACCCGGCCGAGTTGTTCGTACATGTAGGCGCCGATGCCGGGGGTGACGAGCCCGTGCTCGGCGCGGAAGAGCGCCACCCGGCAGGTGATGTCGGGCAGGAGTTCGTTGGCGGCGGAGCGGCGGGGCATGAAGATCCTCGGGTCGAACTTCCAGGTGACGCCGCCGTCCGTGGGGCGCAGCGACATGGCGGCCACGTGGTCCATCACGCAGGGCTCATAGTGGTCCTGCTCGGGGACGGTTCGGAAGCGGCCGATCGCTGTGGCGGTGTCGGGGTACACCTTCGGGTCCCGGAACTGGGTGCGCCGGGCCGACTCCAACTCGGGGTCGGGGGCGCTGACCGGCGAGTCCATGACGACGGCGCCGGCGATCCGGTCGCCGTGTGCAGAGGCGGTGGCCAGCGTGACCAGGCCGCCCATGGAGTGTCCGATCACGATCGGAGCACCGGCCATGTCGGCGTCGTCGGCCACGGCCATGACCTCGCTGCACCAGCGGTCCAGCGAGTACTCGTCTCGGCGGTCGCTGTCGCCGTGGCCGGACAGGTCGATGGCCACCACCCGGTAGACGGCGGCGAACTGGGCGGCCACGTGGGTCCACCAGTGGGCGTGGGCGGCACCGCCGTGGACGAACACGAGTCCGGGCCTGCCGGGTTCTCCCCAGGCCAGGTAGTGGATGCCGGCGCCGTCGACGGTGGTGTTGCAGTCGGTGTAGGGCACGTCGAGGGCGCGTCGGAACCAGGCGGGGGCGTCGTGGAAGGTCTGTGGCATGGCGCCCTCGACAGGAATCGAACCTGTGGCCTACCGCTTAGGAGGCGGTCGCTCTATCCGACTGAGCTACGAGGGCGGGATGGCGCGGTTGGCGGCACGAAATGGACCCGGGCCGCGAACCCCGTCCCCACGAGGCTACTGAGCCTGCGGGGGTTGGGGCCCCTATGCCTCGACGGCTTGGACGGCGAAGAACGAGGCCACGGTGGGCATCTCCGGGAGGGTGACCTCGTAGTCGGAGCAGCGCACCCGGCCGGTGTCCACGCCGGCCACGACCTCTCCGTCGAAGCGACTGGGCAGGTGGTTGGGGGCCAGTGGGTGGGCGTCCTCGGCGTGGTACTGGACGATGAAGAGCGACCGTGGTGCCGATGAGAGGTTGGGTGCCGAGCCGTGCAGCACGCGGGCGTCCATGAGGTAGGCAGAGCCGGCCGCACCGCAGCAGGTCACGACTTCCTTTCTCGCCCACGCCTCGACCTCGGGGCTCACGGCGCCGGTGAAGACCCCGTCGTGCCAGTGCTCGTACAGCGGGCCCCGGTGGCTGCCCGGAATCACTTCGAGCGGTCCGTTCTCGGCGGTCACCTCGTCGAGGTGGAAGATGACTGTGACGAGATCCTCGTTGGTCAACGGACCGAACGGGAGGTCCTGGTGGAACTTGAGGTGGGTTGGAGTGCCCGGGAGCTTCGAGTTGATCTTCGACTCGCGGAACCGCAGGTTCGGGCCGATGAGTTGGGCCACGGCGTCGAGGGCGGGGTTGGAGCGCATCACGTCGAGGTAGGCGTCGGACACCTCGACGGGAGAGGCGATCCGACGCAGGGCCGGTCGCTCGGCGCTGTGGCCGGGCTCGACGTCGAACCGGGGTCGGCCGTCGAAGGTCTCGCCGTACGGTCCGTCGTGGGAGCGGCTCTCCTCCACCCACCCTTCGAACACCTCCCTGAGGCGCGACAGCCGTTCGGGGGACAGCGCGTCAGCGAGGTACAGGTACCCGTCGCGCTCGTAGCGATCGACCAGTTCCGGGTCGAGGTCCCGAGTCGGCGTTCCGGACATCGCGTGGAGTGTATGAGAGACGTACCCTCCCGGCCATGACGCCGCCATCCCTCGATGAGGTAGTCGACCTCGGTGCCCACCGGCTACATGACGAGGCCTACCGGTCGCAGTGCCGCTCCACCCTCGACCGTGATGGAGCGCTCTTACTGGGGGGCTTCCTCCGGGCGGCCGTCGTCGAGTCACTCGTGGCTGAGGCCGAGTCTCTCCAACACCTTGCCTTCTACTCGGACCAGACTCATACCGTCTACCTCGAGACCGCCGACGCGACGCTGCCGGCGGACGATGCCCGCAGTCGTGAGGTCGTCAGTACGAAGGGGGCGGTCACCTCCGACCAGGTGCCCGGGTCGTCGGCGCTGCGAACCGTCTACGACGCGACCGTCTTCCGATCGTTCCTGTGTGAAGTGCTCGGTGAGGACGAACTCCACGACTACGCCGATCCGTTGTCGTCGATCAACGTCAACTACTTCCTGGAGGGCCAGGAACTGGGCTGGCACTTCGACAACTCGTCGTTCGCGGTCACGTTGCTCCTGCAGTCTCCGGAGGGGGGCGGCATGTTCGAATCCATCGACGGCATGCGTAGTGCAGAACGAGGCGAACAGAACCTGCACGGCGTCGCCGAGGCGCTCGATGGGCGCCTCGGGCGGCAGTCGACCGTCCTCGACCAGCGGCCCGGGGACCTCGCCTTGTTCCGTGGCCGCGACGCACTCCACCGGGTCACCCCCGTGGTCGGCGACCGCACCCGCATCCTCGTGGTACTCGCCTACAACACCGAGCCGGGCCTTTCGCTCTCGGAACACGCCCGAATCACCTTTTTCGGTCGACTGGACTGATGAACCCTCCGGACAGCGCCTAGTTTGCGCGGCCGTGGAGCCCGTAGTCGCCATTCCCGAGGCCGCACTGTGGCGCGGGTCGGAGGTCGCCGGAATCGACGACTTCGCCGTCGACATGGACCCGTCGGCATGCGCCACGCTCGAGGAGGCGACCCTCCGGCTGGCGACTGTGAGGCGTCGACCCGGTCGAAGCCGGACCCGACGACCTTCCACTCGGCGGCCTGGGATCGACCATCGAGGTGGTGCGCGACGAGGGGCGGGCTGGTCGCGTTAGTCGTCGACCCGGGCGACCGCAGGTCGGCGCCGGCGGAGGATCCCCGCATACGAGATGGCGACGACCACGACCACCACGAGGCGCGCCGTGTCCATGTGCCCCTCCGGGTAGATGACGCCCTCGAGGTAGCGCTCGATGAAGCTTCGTTCGCCCACCGACGGCCGGAAGTGCCGCTCGAGGTCCGTGAGGGGGCACGGGTAGCGGATCACCACGACCCCGATCGCCCATGCCACGGCAGCCAGGTGGGGCCAGATCGCCCTGGGGGACCTCCAGACGAGGAACCCGCCGAAGGTCAGGAAGGCGAGGTAGCCGAAGTGGAGGAGGACCGCAGCGTCGGCAAGCAGCGGGGATGCCTGCCCGGTGAGCATGTGGACGTTCACGGCTCCCTCAGGGACGATCCGGTGACGGCCCCACAGAGCTGGCTCAGCTGCCCAGTCGCTCGAGGGCCTCGTCCCGGGAGAGGCCCTCGATCTGGAACCGCTTCGTCCGGGAGGTCATGCCAGTCCGGAGGGTCACCGAGCGACGCTGGAGGCTGAGGGCCCTCGCCAGAGTCCGCCGGGCGGCCTCGGTGGCCCGCCCGTTCTCCGGAATTTCGGCCACCCGGATCCGGACGCGTCCGTCGTTCAACCGGACGTCGTTTCGCCCGGCCCGAGGTGTGACGCGGACCTCGAGGATGCAGCGGGGATGCCTGCCCATGGGTGCAGCGTATGCCCGCAGGTCTGCCACCGTCATTCGCGGCGCCCCCGGGTCAGTCGTCGTCCCCGTCGTCGCGCTCGGACCCGCAGACCGGGCACTCGTCGTCGTCGGGTTCGAGCATGCCCGGACAGCCGCCGACCCAGCAGTCGGTGACCTGGGTCGAGCCGCACCGGGGGCACACGTCCTCGCCGAACCCCAACCACTCCTCGCAGTACCTGCAGTGCTGTCGTGGACCCATCGCAGACCTTTCTCCTACGCTGTCCCCGTCGGCGCCCGCCTTGACACGTCCCAGGCCGCCCCGACCGATCCGGGCTTGCGAAACACGAGTCCCCGGGCCGGTGCCGAGTACCCCGGCACGAGTCGGACACCTGGCAACAGGTCGAGGACCGCATCGACCGCCTCGCGCGTCTCGAGCCGTGCCAGGTGCATGCCGAGGCAGACGTGGGGTCCCTGCACGAAGGTCAGGTGCTGGCGGGCGTTGGCCCGGTGCAGGTCGAATCGGTCGGGATCGTCGAAGACGGCCGGGTCCCGGTTGGCGCCGGCCAGTGAGACGGTGACCAGGTCGCCCTGCCGGACGTTCACCCCGGCGACCTCTACGTCGCGGGTGGCGTAGCGGTCGACGAGGCCGGCGGCCGGTTCGATCCGGAGCGCCTCCTCGACGACGTCGGTCACCAGCGTCCGGTCTGCCAGGACCTCGGCCAACTGCTCCGGCGAGGACAGCAGGTGGAGAAGGGCGCTTGCCGTCGTGCCCTCGGAGGTCTCGATGGCGCCGAACATGATGACGGCGGCGTTGGCGAACACGGCGTCGGCATCAAGCATCCCGGCGGCATCGGCGAGCGGCCCGGAACCGTGGGCCACGGTCTCGTCGATGCGGGCACGGAGTCCGGCCACGGCGACAGCCGCCCCGTCGTCGACTTCCCGCCCGGCGTTCACACCCTCGATGGCGGTGCCGATCGTCCGGTACCAGCCCAGCACCCGGTCGGGGTCTGCCGGGCTGAGCCCGAGCGTGTGGAGGACCGTCGAGACGGCCAGCGGTGCGGCGAGGGCGCCCCGGAGTTCGGCGGAGCCGCCGTCTGCGAACGATTTGACGATGCGCCGGGCCTCGTCCCGCAGCCACGGCCCCAGGTTCTCGCGCACGGCGCCGGAGCGGAACGGCTCGCTGAAGGCCGACCGGTGCCGATCGTGTTCGGCGCCGTCGACCGAGAGCATGGAGCGGCCCACGACCTGTGCTGTCGAGAAGCGCGGGTCGTCGACGGTGAAGGTGGCGTCGTCGCGCATCACGTTGAGCGCCGTGGCGCGGTCGGTGACCAGCCAGCCATCGAGTGCCGGGATCCAGGACACGGGGCCGGTCGACCTCAGGCGGGCCAGGTGGGGGTGGGGGTCAGCCGCGAGGTCGGCCAACGACGGCCCCGGTTCGGTGGTCATCCGAGGACCGTCCCGGTGGTCGGGGAGTGCGCCCGCAGGCGGGAGAAGGCGCCGAGGTCGAGGTCGTGTCCGGTGTGCCGGCAACGGATCCGCACAGGCTCGGCGTCGTGGTCGTGCCCGGACTCGCAGGCGTCGACCAACTCGCGGATCACCTCGCCGACCAGGGGGGCATTCTTGAACTGGTTGCCCGAGGTGCCGATCGCCACGTAGAAGCCGTCCAGTGAGGTCCGGTCGTAGACGGGCATCCAGTCGGGCGTGACGTCGTAGGCCCCGGCCAGCCCCGTGGGCCGGAGTGGGATGGCCAGGTCGGGGAGGCGTCGCGCGGCCCGCCACACCTGCGCCTGGAAACAGGCAACGGTGGGCGTGGGGGAGATCGCATCGGGGTCGTCGACCCACTCGAGGGGATCGCAGTCGGACTCGACGCCGCCGACAAGCAGCGTGCCCCCGGGGTGGGGGCGGCTGTAGAAGCCGAGGTCCAGGTCGGCGATCATGGCCCCGCCGTCACCGTGGGTGAAACCGGCGGGGGCTTCGACCACGTGGACCTCTTGGCGCAGGGGCCGGGTTGTGACGGCCATGTCGCCGGTGACCCCTGCCATGTGGTCGAGGGCACCGCTCCAGGGCCCGGCGGCATTGACCACGACCGGGGCCTCGACGGTGCTGCCGTCGGCCAGGCGGATGCCCGATACCCGTCGCTCCCGACTGCTGCCCACCTCCAGTCCGACCACCTTGGCCCGCAGACGGACGTCGGCGCCGTGGTGCCGGGCAGCGTCCATGAGGTTGCCGGCAGCCAACTGAGGGTCGTCGATGAAGCCGCCGTCCTCGATGAGGATCGCGTCGAGGCGGCCCCGGGGAGCGTCACCGAAGTGCGGGTCGTCGGGTCGCCGGGGCGGGAAGAAGCGCCCGGTGTCCATGGCCGGAAAGCGTGCGGCCAACCCATCCTCGTCGAGCAACTCGTGTGGTACGCCGACCTCGGTGAGGAGCGCTGTCGCCTCCCGGCGGCCGAAGTCGGGCGATTCGAGGAGCACCATCGGGGATCGGTGGAAGCGGGCCAGCGGGCCGGCGACATGGCCGAGGTGTTCGGCCCAGGCCTCCCAGCGGTGCTTCGACTCCCAGGCGGCCACCACCCCGGCGAGAGTGGAGAAGTTGAAGCGCACGACCGCCGAACTCGAACTGGTGGAGCCACCTCCGACGGCATCGCCCTTGTCGACGACGACCACCGAGCGTCCGGCGCGCTGGAGCTCGAGCGCGATCGAGGCGCCCATCACCCCGGCGCCGATCACGACGGCGTCGGCAACGTCCGGCATGCCTGTGCTCCGTTCCTCGCCGTCAGTCGGGTACGCGCCGGATCCTACGACTGCGCACGGAGCCACACCGGCCCGTACGGTCGCGACATGGCACTCGATCGAACCCTGCGCGGCGATCTGGCGGGAGTCGACCTCGGCGACGGCTTCCACGTCCTGCCGGGGCAGGGCAACGCCCTCGTCGCGGACACCGACGTCGGACTCGTGCTGGTTGATGCAGGTTCGCTGCCTGCGGCCCCGGCCATGATCGAACACCTCCGATCCGTCACCGAGTCACCGCTGCACGCCATCTGCTACAGCCACGGCCACCTGGGCTACAACGCAGCGGTCGGGGCCTGGCAGGCTCATGCCGCCGAGCGGGGCGAACCGCAGCCCCGGCTCATTGCCCACGAGAACCTCCTCCGTCGGTATGCCCGCTACCGCGAGACCCTCGACCTGCAGGCCCGTATGGCGTCGGTGCAGTTCCCCTCCCGGGAGGGAGCGTCCTGGCGGCGGATGCTTCCGGCGTTCGAGATGACCGATCCCACGGAGACCTTCGCCGACGCCCTGACCGTCGTCACGGGGAGTCGGACCGTCGAACTCCTTTGGGCGCCGTCGGAGACCGACGACGCGATCGCCGTCTGGTACCCGGACGACGGGCTCCTCTACGGCGGGCCGGCGACTCCCGGCGACGCGATTCCCAACATCGGCACGCCGCTGCGGACACAGCGGTTCACGATCCGGTGGGCTGAGACCCTCGATGCACTGGTCGCCCTCGGCGCCGAGACCCTGGTGACCGAGTTCGGGCCGGTCGTCCGGGGGGCCGACCAGGTCTGTCAGCGGCTGTCCCGCACCGCCGAGGCGCTGCGCTGGCTCCGCCGGGAGGTCGTCGAACGGATGAACAGGGGGATGGGAGAGGGTGAGGTGCTCGCCGACCTCGAGTATCCGTCGGAGTTGTTCGACGAGCCCTGGATGACCCCTAACTACGGCTGCCCGGACTACATCGCACGGGACCTGTTCCGTGAGGAGAACGGCTGGTGGGACCGCAACCCGACGACCCTGCATCCGGCGTCCCCCGGCGAGGCGGCTGCAGTGGTCCTCAGCGCGATCGGCGATCCCGATGTGGTCCTCGAGCGGGCCCGATCCCTCGCCGAGGCGGGCGAGACCCAGTTGGCCCTCCACGTCGTCGACCTGCTGGCCCTCGCCGATGGCGACGACCCGGTGGTGGTGGCCGCACGCGGCCTCAAGGCCGAACTGTGCCGGACCCGGGCCGACGAGGTGCGGCCCTACGTCTCGCGGGCTGCCTACCGTTCCTCGGCCCGCCTGCTCGACGGCGGGTCGACCTCCTGGCAGCAGTTGCCGTAGCCGCACCCCGGATTCGGCGCCTTCGGGCTTTCCCGTCGGGGACCGTTGCACTATCGTCCTCCACCCTGCGGGCGGGTGGCAGTACCTTCAAGGATGGTTTCACCCGCAATGGTGCGGGAGGACAGGGACAAAGGGTTGGTTTCCATGGCCTCGCAGAGGACAGTGCGCCGATGATCGTCGGTCAGGATCAAGAAGTCTCCGTCTTTTCGGCGGATGACGTCTGTCGGGTCGTCGGAGAACGGGTGCGCGACGCGCGGCGGGCCCTCGGACTGACGATGGCGCAGTTCGCCGAGGTCGCCGAGATCTCCCTCGGCATGGTCTCCAAGATCGAGCACGGCCAGACGTCGCCCAGCCTCTCCACGCTCACGAGGCTCGCCCATGCGGCCGAGGTGCCTATCACGGCGTTCTTCCGGGGCCTCGACGAGGAGCACGATGTCGTCATCGTCCGGAGCGGCGAGCGGATGGAGATCCTCCACGAAGGCAGCGGACCGGGTCATATCTACGAGGACCTCGGTTCACTGCGCGGGCCGAACCGGATCATCGAGCCGATGATGGTCACCCTCGAGTCCTCCAACGACGTATTCCCCCTGTTCCAGCACGAGGGTGTCGAGTTCCTCCACATGCTCGAGGGGTCGATGGACTACGGCTACGGACCGAAGACCTACACGTTGTGTGTCGGCGACACGATCCAGGTCCACGGTGAGGTGGCCCATGGACCTGTCGCCCTGCTCGACATGCCCGTCCGGTTCATGTCGGTGAAGGTCTACGCATCGCCCGAGTAGCCGGATTCCGGGGAGGCCGTTCCCTGGAAGGACCTCGGCAATGTGCGTTCTGCGCTCAGGCCGGCGTGAGCACCGGAGCCGACGGCGTGAACTCCACCGGCAGGTGCTTGATCCCGTTCACCAGGTTCATGCGCAGGCGGTCGGCGGGGCCGGTGGCCTCGAGATCCGGGAGCCTCCGGGCCAGGCCCTCGAACATGATTTCGATCTCCAGTCGGGCCAGGTTCGCTCCGAGGCAGAAGTGGGCGCCGCCGCCACCAAATGCCAGGTGGTGGTTGGGCGTGCGCGTCAGGTCGAGGCGGTGTGGGTCTTCGTACACCTTCTCGTCGCGGTTGCCCGACGGGTACCAGAGGGTGACCTTGTCACCGGCCCGGATCGACTCACCACCCAGTCGGGTGTCGGCGGTGGCGGTGCGCCGGAAGTAGTTGACGGGACTGGTGTGTCGGAGCACCTCATCGACGGCGACCGTGTCCATGCCCTGTTCGCGTACCCGCTGCCACTGGTCGGGGTGCTCCAGGAATGCCATCATCCCGAGGCTGATGGCATTCCTGGTCGTCTCGTTGCCCGCAACGATGAGCAACGTGAAAAAGAGGTCGCGCTCGAGGTCGGTGAGTTCGGCGACCGTGCCGTCATCGAGCGTGACCCGTGCCTCGGTGAGCGCCGTCCACACGTCGTCGGCCGGTTCGGCACGCTTGCGGTCAGTCAGGTCGTGGGCGTACATCGCCATCTCGATCACGGCCTTCTCGTACTCGCCCCCCGGTTGACTTGGATCGGCGGCGAACTCCGGGTCGCTGCCGCCGATGGTGCGGTTGCTCCATTCGAAGAGGAGCGCCCGGTCCGCATCGGGCACGCCGATGATGTCGGCGATCGCCATGAGTGGTAGTTCGGCGGACACCTGGGTGACGAAGTCGGCTTCGCCGACCTCGCAGACCTGGTCGAGGATGAGGTCGGTCCGGGTCCGCATCATGTCATCGAGGCGGCGGATCATGCGCGGGGTGAAGCCCGTGTTCACGAGCTTGCGGTAGCGGGTGTGTTGTGGTGGGTCGGTCATCACCATCTGGAGCCCGGGCCCGCGGCCGGGCTCGATGTCGGTGAGGGCGATGCCGCCGGCGCCCCCGCGCCCCGGGCCCGTCTGGTGCGAATAGAGGGTGCCGGCGCGGTGGACCTCGGTGATGTGCTCGTACGAGGACACCACCCAGAACGGCTCGGGTTCCTCATCGGTGGCGGGGTGGAGCCAGACCGGGTGCTCACGTCGCAGGGCGTCGAACCACTCGTGGGGCATCCGCTCGGCGAACACGTCCAGGTCGGTGAGGTCGATCTCGTCGAATATGCCCATGTGGGGTTGCCTCGAAGTCGTCGTCGGGCTGTGGGGGCGGGGTCTGGCTCGCAAGGTACAGGAAGGACGTCCGGGTCTCCCTAGTGGACGGGTTGGGCCGCCGGGAAACCCGCTGTTTTCCCACTGCTTACTGAACTTTCCTGCCAGTAGAGGTTTTGGTTGACACCAGAGGCCGATGCCATTACCTTGGCGCGAGATCTAAGAGAGCGGCCTAAATCTGGGCGCGCTGTCGACGGTCATCCGGGGGTGAAATCGTCATCGCCGAACCAACTGAGGGGTATTTCGATGTTGAAGCGTTTGATCTTGATCCTTACGTCGCTGGCGCTCGTCGCGTCTGCCTGTGGTTCCGATAGCGATACCGCATCGACGACCACGGCTCCGGCCACGACTGCGGCTCCGGCCACGACTGCGGCTCCGGCCACGACTGCGGCTCCTGCGGCTCCGTCTGGTTTGGGTGATGGTTCGTTGGGCACTGTTGAGGTTGGTGCTGGTGAGGCGATCCAGATTCGTTCGTTGAATGCCATTTCGGGCGATGTGGCGT
>Ga0066372_10000288_pt1 | contig 18482 bp, 16 predicted proteins | sample Knorr_S15_td_250_FD_77011 | JGI IMG/M metagenome (GOLD analysis project Ga0066372, IMG submission 77011) | Marine microbial communities from Southern Atlantic Ocean transect - Knorr_S15_td_250_ad_251m_LV_A | ecosystem: Environmental > Aquatic > Marine > Oceanic | place: Southern Atlantic ocean... | reverse complement strand
GTCGTAGGCACCGTGCGTGCTGGTTTCCCAGTGAATTCGGCCACCTGGTGCAAACTTCTTTAGGACCTTTTGGTACAGCGGCCACAGAAACTTCGGACGCATAAAGGTCTTGTAGTAAAAGCCTGAGGACAGGAATCGTCCAACCAACTGGTTCGCGGCACCGAGATCAAACTCGAGACTGGGCCACACGTTCTGTGTGCTGACCACCATGCCAGCTTCCAGGCGGCGGCTACCGGCCCGGACATTGGGCTCGTCGCCGACCTGCACGAACAGATTTGGGTCCCAGTGGTCAGCGGTCAGAATGCCGCGCTTGCGGTGGTACTTCATACTGCGGCCGAAAACGTCGACTCCACTGGCCGCAATCGCCGAGGCGATGGTGTCGCCCTGGTACCCGGTAACGGCTTTTCCATTCCAGGTGAACGAAAGGCTCGTGGACCGGTCAATGATCTCGCCCGGTTGGGCGGTAAGTCGGTTACTCATGACGCCTCCTGGCCGCGGATCTCGTTTGTCGCGGTGTTGCGCTCAATGGTGAAGTAGCGGCGGCAGCCGCCCCGGCAGTACCAGGTTTCGGTGACCCAGTCGGCGGGGTTCTTCCGCATGTACAAGTACTCACGCCACTCGACCAGAGAAGCCGTCGAGGGGTCGGGGCGGGGAACGAGTTCCCCGCAGTTCCGCAGGTCGCCCGAGTTCCGGGGACCACAGTTGGGGCAAGGTACGACAATCATTAGTGACCCACCGCTGCTGCGCCCTTTTCACCGACGAGGTCTCCCTCGGTGAAGCGCTCAATTCCGAACGGGGCGATCAGGTCCGCTGTGCGGCCGGTGGCGATCGTCTCCGCCAGGGTTTCGCCGGCCACCGGGCCGGCCTTGAATCCGTAGGTGCCCCAGCCAACGTCAACCAGGTAACCCTCTACGGGTGTAAAGCCCATGACAGGGGAGTAGTCGGGCGTCATGTCGCAGAGGCCCGACCATTGGCGTAGCAGGCGCATCTTCGAGATGCCCGGCATGAGCTCCAGTACGTGTCCGGCCAGTTCTTCAGTGAATTCGAGGGTTCCGTTGACCCGGTAAGTGCCCACTGGGTCAACGGAGGCACCGAATACGAGCTCCCCCCGGTCGGTTTGACTGACGTAGACGTGCAGCGAACCCGACACAACCACCGTCGGCAGGAACACCTTGCATGGTTCGGTGACCGCCGCCTGGAGAGGGTGAGTGGTGATGGGTAGAGGCACGCCGGCCATGTTGGAGATGAGTGAGGCCCAACCGGCCGTGCAGTTGACAACCACGGGAGAGTTGATGTCTCCGCGACTGGTCTTCACTCCGGTGACCCGGCCTCCGGCACCCTTTCCGCCGGGCCCGGTACCGCCTTCAACATTGATGTCAAGGACTTCGGTCTCCTGGAGGATGTGAACTCCGTGGTGATCGGCACCCCGGGCGTAACCCCAGACGACGGCGTCGTGGCGGACGATCCCGCCAGGGGGGTGGTACAAGGCGCCCATAATCGGGTACCGAGTGTTCGACGAGACGTCCAGGCTTGGGGCCTGTTTCTTCACCTCCTGGGGGTCGATGACGCTGGAGTCGATGCCCTGGAGCTTGTTGACCTCGGCGCGCCAGTGCATGGTCCGTAGCGCCGAGTCGGTGTGGGCCAGGGTGAGGTGACCCCGCCGGGAGAACATGATGTTCAGGTTCAGGTCGGTGGCCATCGTGTTGTACAGGTCCAGTGACCGGTCGTAGAAGGCCACTCCCTCTGGTGTGAGGTAGTTGGAGCGGACGATGGCCGTGTTGCGTCCGGAGCCACCACCACCGATGTACCCCTTGTCGACGACGGCTACGTTTGTGATGCCATGGTTTTCGGCGAGGTAGTAGGCGGTGGCCAGGCCGTGAAGACCGCCACCTATGACGACGACGTCGTAAGAGTCGCGCATCTCTGGGCGGCGCCACATCCGTGGCCAATCGCCTCTAGTCAGGCCGTGCTTGACGAGCGCGCCTGCTGAGTACTTCGGGGGTCGTTTCCCCATGGACTAATTCACCTTCCTTGCTTGGTTCTCGACGCTGCGCCACGGAAGCGGGTTTATTCCGGTGCCGTAGAGCGGCTGATCGTCGGTTTCGTCACCGGTGGGAATCTGTGAGATCCCAACAAACCGGTCAGCGAGCATGTTGTGGAACCGATGGAGTGGCTCCTCAAATCGTGGGGAGAGGCGACCCGGCGTGTAGCTGCCACGAGCCAGGCCTTTCTGTCCCCGCTGGACAATGTCGATGTCTTCGCCATTTACGTCTAGCCAGAAGTCTCGGGTGACGGCGAAGTCCTCGTCAGCTATCTGCAGGTTGGAGGGGGGAAGCAGCCAGGTGCAGTGTTCCCGGGTCAGATCGGGAGCTACAGGGTCCAAACGCATCACGAAAACATGGTTGGGCAAGATGCTGAGAAGCACGTTGGGAAACAGGGCGATGAAGCGGCCGCTAGCCATATTGGACTGGCTGAGTCCTTCGGCAGGAGGCAAGGCGTCCCAGTCGCCACGCTCGTTGTTGGAAAGAGGTGTGGTGGTCTGGCCGCAGTACATGCCGGTGCCCTGGTAGCGGTAGTGGTCCTGGACTCGGGAGACCTTGGCAAGCTCCGGATGCACCCAGCGCAGGTGGTAGTACTCCTGGAAGTTCTCGGAGACGAGCTTCCAGTTGGCTGCAAATTCGAGGTTCTGGGTGAGGTGGCTGCGCCATCCGGCGAGGCGGTAGCCGGCGAGGCGTCGATCGAGGTCACCGAACCAGTCCTCGATTGGCGGTGTCTCATCAGAGAGGCAGACGAACAGGAGGCATTGCCAAGAGGCAACTCGCACCGTATGAAGCCCGTATTCAGCGGGTTCAAATCGGTCCACGCCGGCGTCGGCGAACTGGGGAGTGGCGATCAGGGCGCCGTCCCGGTCGTAGGTCCAACGGTGGTAGGGACAGCGGATGGTCAACCCCAGGGTGCAGTCCGCCTCCAGTAGTTCCGTGCCGCGGTGTCGACAGGCGTTGAAGTAACCCCGAAGTTCGCCATTCTGGTTGCGGGTGAGGATCAGAGACCGGCCGGCCACGGATCGCACGATGGCGCTACCTGGGGCATCCAACTCATCGTGGGTTCCCACGCATACCCAGGAAGTAGAGAAGACCCGCTCCTGCTCCTCGGCGAAAAAGGTCGGGTCGGTGTACACGGCAGCCGGGAGGGCGTGAGCCTCCAGTATCGGACGGCGGGTACCCACCCAGGCCTCCTCGGAAGTCCAGTGGGTCCCGGTAGCGGCGGTCAGCGCGTCGGTCGAGGTCTTCATGGAGCGTGTGCCCCCGTACCGGAGAGGGGGCGGGGAAAAGGTATGTCCGGTTTCACTCCTTGTAAAGGACGGCTACTCTCATGGTGGTATGAGACAGATTGATACCCCTGGATCGACCGACCTTCCGAGCACCCAGGGGCTAACCACTTTCGCCATCGTGTCCAGACACCACAGCTTCTCCAGCGCAGCGGAGGAACTTGAAGTGGGACAGTCGGCGGTGAGTCATGCCATCCGGCAACTCGAGCGCTGGTTCGGGTGTGCCCTCTTCGATCGGGACCACCGGGGTATCCGCCTCACCGAGGAGGGCAGAATCCTCGCCGACGGAGTGGGAGCCGGCTTGGCTCGGGTTCACCAAGCCGTCCGCGACGTCCAAAATCTCCATGATCTAGCCACCGAGGTTGTCACCATCTCGGTCTCCACAGCGACGGCAAGCCACTGGTTGATACCCAGACTGGCCCGATTCAAGGTAGGCCATCCTGAGATCGACGTCCGCTGTGTGACCACCGATTCTGACCGGAACTTCGACACCAGCACGGTCGACCTCTTCGTTCCCGTGGGTCGGGCCCGCTGGCCAGGATGTCAGCGATGGCCGCTGATGGAGGAAACGGTCTATCCAGTCTGCAGCCCCGAGTACGCGGCGTCGCTGGGCCCCACCCCGTGGTCGTTAGGAGTCCTTATGGGAGCCGAACTCCTGACGCTCCAGGAACGCCACCGGTCACGGATGCGATGGTCGGAATGGTTCAAGGCGCTCGGAGCCGGTGCACCTGATGGAACAGGGGTGGGAGTCACAAACGACTACACGGTGCTCCTGCATGCCGCAATGGAAGGTCAGGGGGTGGGTCTGGGCTGGCACCACTTGGTCCACGATCTCGTCCAGCAAGGCCGCCTAGTGAGGCCGGTGGTCGAATCGGTGACGACCGCTGAGCCAATGTGGCTCAACGCTCCACCAGGGAGGGCCCTTACTTCGGCCACCGAGGTGCTGCGGGACTGGCTCCTGACCGCTGACTGAGGACGCTCCGCCACGTAAAGACGGACCTAGGGTGGGGCGATGCCAGAACTGCACGTCGTCAACCACCCGCTGGTCAGCCACAAGTTGACCCAAATGCGACGGACCGAGACGCCCAGCGAGCGGTTCCGACAGTTATTGACCGAGACCAGCCTCCTCCTGGCCTACGAGGTAACCCGCGAACTACCGCTGAAAAGCGTTCGAATCACTACACCGATGACCGACACGGATCAGCCCGAATTGATTGAGGAACCCGTAGTGGTATCGATCCTGCGTGCCGGCAACGGACTGTTAGACGGCGTACTCAGAGTGATCCCCTCGGCCCGGGTGGGACACGTCGGCCTTTACCGGGACCATGAAACCCTCGAGGCGATTGAGTACTACTGCAAGCTTCCACCGCTCGAGGGGCGGACCGTCATCGTTGTCGATCCCATGCTGGCTACCGGGAACTCAGCCAGCGCCGCCCTCGACCGGATAAAGCTAGATGAGCCTGCCGCCATCCGATTCCTGTGCCTACTAGCCGCTCCAGAGGGGATCGCTGCCCTCCAAGAGGCCCACCCAGATGTCGCCATCTGGACAGCGGCGGTCGACGAATGTCTGAACGAGGTCGGCTACATCGTGCCGGGCCTCGGCGATGCCGGTGACCGGATCTTCGGCACGAGCTGAACGTCGAGCCCGTCGGCTCCTCTCCATGGCGGCGGTAGTCGCCGCTGGGGTCCTAGTCGTCGTGCTTACTGGACCGGCAGGGGCCGAGACGGGCGGTAGCGGTACTTCCGAAAAGGTCAACGAGTCCACTGGGTATTTGGAGGAAGCCTCAGGCGTGGTCCACTTGACCTTTGACGACGGCCCCGATGAAGCGTTCACTCCGGTGCTCCTCGACCTTCTCGACCACTACGGGATCAAGGCCACCTTCTTCCCCCTCGGCCGGAATCTGAAGCCCCGGTGGGAGCAGGACGACGTGCAGGAGCTCCTGAGCCGAGGACATGCCATCGGGAACCACTCCTGGCATCACCGGAGACTGACAGAGCAGCATCCATTCAACGTGGCGGCTGACCTCGAAGAGGCCTCACTACTTCTCCGGGACCTGGCCGGATTCCGACCCTCCTGTTGGCGGGCGCCCTACGGGGAGCGCAACGAGATGGTGCTGGCCGTCGCCGGGTCCCTAGGAATGGAGCACGTCGGGTGGACAGCTGACCCGCAGGAATGGCAGAACCCTTGGGTGCCGGTGGTCCTGGCATACCTAACCGAGAAGCGCCACGACGGGTCGACGATTCTTCTCCACGACAGAAAATGGCTCTCCCTTCACATCGTGGACGCAGTTGTCTCCGCATTCAGAGACGACGGCTGGGGCTTCGAGGTTGTGGACTCGTGCCGAACCGGAAACGAGCGAGAGGCGCGTATGGCCACACGGGCCGAGGGCGACGTTCCTGTCGGCCGAGTCGAGGGTTTAACGAAAGACGGGGAGGACCTACTGCTAACCGGTTGGGCCTACGACGCCGACGCTCCAGAGGGCGGCCTGGAGGTTGTCGTCAACACTGATGGTCTGAGCCCACGGATAGTGGGAGCGACTGGTATCGGACACGATTTCGCAGTGTTCTTGACCAGTCCGACGGACACAGTCCCGATCTGTGTCTGGGTGGCGAATGCCGGCCGATCTCGCCACGACACGTCTCTGGGCTGCCACCACCTTCCCTGAGGCCAGCTCGAGCGGGGTCGGCCAGCGTTCCGTACCCTCTTCAGGTATGTACGACTATCCCGACGGGCCAGATGCCGCCGAGGAACGCTCGCTCCTGCGGATCCAGGCCCGGGTGGCGTGGTTCATGCGGCTGCTGACCACCGTCGACGCGGGGGAGCGGCCTTCAGCTCCTCCAGGACCGGCCATCCACGCCGCAAACCACCGGAGTATGGCCGACCTCCTTCTTTCAACGTGCACGTTTAGCAGTTGGGGCTGGCCAATCCGCCCCTTGGTTGCCGTTTCCTATTTTGAACGACCGTTGATCGGCTGGTTGTTGCGGCAGCTCCGTTGCATACCAGTCGAGGGGACTGAAGCCCTTGACCTTGCGGCCGAAGCACTCCGCGACGGGTGGTCCATCGCCATCATGCCCGAGGGGCGGATAGTTCCCGAAGAGGAATGGGCAGAGACCGGCGTAGGTCGATACCACCCGGGGATCGGACGCCTGGCCCTAGACACCGGGCTTCCGGTGGTGGCAAACGGGGCCAGCGGAACCGAAAGGTTCTGGCCTCGCGGACGGTCTCTTCCGTTCTTCCGGCCCTGGCGGCGGGTGCCATTGGTGCTGCGCAGTGAGGTGGTCGGAGTGGTGGAGGCCGAGCGAGCCCGTGAGGCCACAGACGAAATCATGGCGGCGGTAGTCCGCTGCGTGGCCACTTCGGACCAGATAGCCGGAAGAACCACCTGACCTCGGTCCAGAGAACCTTCAGCGCTCGTCGTGGCTGTGCCCGTGGTCGTCCACCTCACCAAAGGTCTAGGGCCAGGCCGGCGGCTAGTGATCCGCCAAGCTCGCGTGCCGCATCGGTATGACCGTCGTTGACTTCCCCCTTTACGACTAGGGGCTCACCAGCCGGTCGCCAGCCCAGGCCGGTTGCCAGTGGCACCACGGCGTCCACAGCACCCAGGCCGTCTCCTCCGGCCTTGACGACTAAGCGGTAGGGCCTTCCGCTGGTGTGATCCAGACACGGGTAGTAAGTCCGGTCAAAGAAAACCTTCAACGCTCCGGACATGTACCCGAAGTTCTCTGGAGTGGCCAGCAGGTAACCGTCGGCATCCAAGACATCCTCTACTTCGGCATGGAGTGCCTCGACCATCCGCACCTCGACGAGGGCCCCAATCTCGCCGATAGCCGGATCTGAGGCCCCGTCGACTGCAGCTTCGACCAGAGTACGGGTCCCGCCGGAGGCGGAGTGCCAGACAACAAGCAGAGTGCGCGTATCGGGCACGACGACTCTCTGGATCCTGGAGGCAGTGTTCTTAGAAGTGGTATGGGACACCCGAGTAGTTCTGGGGTCGCTTTTCCAAGAAAGCGTCCCGACCCTCCCGGGCTTCGTCAGTTCCGTAGGCCAGGCGTGTTGCCTCGCCAGCAAACACCTGTTGACCGACTAGACCATCGTCGATCAGATTGAAGGCGAATTTGAGCATCCGCTGAGCTGTCGGACTCTTGGCGTTAACGGCGGCCGCCCACTCCAAGGCAACCTCCTCGAGGCGGTCGTGGTCGACTACCTCGTTGACCATCCCCATGGCCTGTGCCTGGTCGGCTGTGTACTCCCGACCGAGGAAGAACACCTCACGGGCAAACTTCTGACCGACCTGACGGGCCAAATAGGCCGACCCAAAGCCGCCGTCGAAGCTGGCCACGTCGGCGTCTGTTTGTTTGAAGCGGGCGTGTTCGCGGCTAGCCAGAGTCAGATCAGCTACCACGTGGAGGCTGTGACCGCCACCGACTGCCCAACCAGGCACCACGGCGATCACCACCTTGGGCATGAACCTAATCAGGCGCTGGACCTCAAGGATGTGGAGGCGACCCGTCCGTACTGGATCCACCGTTTCGGCCGTCTCCCCATCGGCGTAGCGGTAGCCGTCGTCACCTCGGATCCGCTGGTCGCCTCCCGAGCAGAACGCCCAACCGCCGTCATGAGGCGAGGGCCCGTTTCCTGTCAACAGCACTGTGCCCACGTCCGATGTCATCCGAGCATGGTCCAGGACCCGGTATAGCTCGTCGACGGTGTGTGGCCGGAAGGCGTTTCGAACCTCCGGGCGGTCAAAGGCCACCCGTACGGTCCCTTGGTCCACGGCCCGGTGGTAGGTCAGGTCGGTCAGATCAAAACCATCCACGGGCTTCCATCGCTCGGGATCGAACGTCTCGGAGACAGCGACTTCACCCATGGCGGGGGAGCATACGGCCCGTTGGTCGACCGGCCTGAACCGGTTCAGGACAGTGGGGGTTTCGGAGCAGAGCTTCGGCTTCTATGGAAGCATCGCCCCTTCACAGCGAATGGAGAAGACCATGTCATACACCTACCTGAATGCATCAGAACTTGGTCCACGATTCCAAGGAGCGAAGCCTGGGTCGGATGAGTTCAACTCGGCTATGGCTGAGCTCATGGCGGCCTACACAGAATGTGGCATCGAAGTTCACTCGACGGGCTTCTCCTCGGCTCTCGGGAGGACCATCAGCATCCAGACTGCACCTGACGTTGAGAGCGCTACCCGATGTCAGGTGATGGTCGGTCAGGCTGGCATCGTGCAGAACCTTGTCAGCGGCCCTTACACCTCGTTGGAAGACATGATCGCAATGCAGATATAAAACCCAGCGGACTGGGGGTCAGCCGAGGCGAGTAGGAACGAGGCCACCCCGCTAGCCGGGGAGGGCGCCCCGGTTCGAATACTGACCCACGGGGGCGGTGTGCTTGGTGTGCATCGGTGATGAGATTAAAGATTCTCCTCCACCTCTCGCACCTGCTCCAAGGCGCCGGAGGCCAGAAGGGCAGTTACTCGGTCTGGCTCCATCTCCAGGTCCTGTACACAGAAGGACCAACTGTGTTCCCCGATGAGAGGTGCCGGCCCGCAGGGGGGCTCCGGCATGCCAGAACCTCGTATACACGTCCCCTCTAGGACTATGGGACCCAGTCCGGTCTGATCAACCTCCACCAGAAACCCCCGATCCATCAGGTGCGGATCCTCGAGTTGATCAAACGGATTCGTCACCCGGCCAGCGGGCACGCCTACAGCTTGACAACGGTTCTGCACCTCAACAGACCCGAGGTCCCTTGTCCAGGAAGCCAGTCCGCTGTTCACCTGATCCCGATACGCCAGCCGACCGTCGGCGGTGGCCAGTTCGGGACTCGCAGCCCACTCCGGATGTTCCATGGCCTCCTGTAGAGCGACCCAGTCGGCGTCATGGCGGATGCAGATCACGCACCACCGGTCCTCGCCAGCGCACGGGAAGACACCCCACGGGGCACCAATGGGGGAGTCGTTACCTTCCGGCCGTGCTGCTCCAGGTTCTAACGCCTCGGCCAGGAGAATGTCACCAAGAGTGGCCACCATGGACTCGACTTGCGCCACCTCTACGTGTGCCGGTGCTGATCCCCGCCGAGTACCGATCAGGGTGGCGAGAGCCCCGATCGCGCACAGACGTCCGGCCAGGTGGTCTGGATGGACAGCATTATTGCCCGGCGGACCGTCGCTGTCGTCGAAGGCCCAGAGCCAACTGAGTCCACCCGCTGTCTGGATGGTGGGCCCATAGCCCGTCCAGGCGGCCTGGATCCCCCGAGAACCCATTAGTTGGCTGGAGACCAGTACGGCCTTCGGATTGAGACGCCGGACGTCCTGCCATCCGATCCCTAGGCGTTCCATGGTCCCCGTGGAGTTGTTCTCAATTAGAACATCGGCCCACGCAACTAGGCGCTCCACGACCTCCCGAGCATCGGGATGTTTCAAGTCAAGACCAAGGCAGCGCTTGTTGCGGCTACAGGAGGCGAACGAGGGGGTTACCTCACCTCCCATGAAGATCCGGAGAAAGTCGGGATAGGACCGGCTCTCCACCTTGACGACGTCGGCTCCAAAGTCGGCGAGCATTCGGCCGCACTCCACGCCGACACCGCCGTGTCCGAAATCGGCTACCCGGAGGCCTTCTAGAGGCCGATCCCCGGGAAGGTCGACTAGGGCGGGGAGCTCGAAGGGTGGATTCTCAAACGCAAGCACGTGTTCGCCGGGGTCCGGCGACCGGAACCGGTACCCGACCCGCTCCCCGTCAAACTCCCAAAACCCAGACACCACTGGCGCTTGGGTAGTCGAGGAGACGTCGACATCCCGGAAAGTGCCACGGGAAGCAAAATGCTCGTCGATCAGTATGTCGGCTGGACTCAACATGGGGGTGGCCACAATGCCTCGCCGTTGAGCCTCCCGGCATCCCTCCACCATCGGCCAATCGGACCAGTGTTTGGCAAATGCCGCGTTGATGTCTCGAAGGCGAGATAAACGATTGGCGAAGGACTCCCAGTACTCACCGGCGAACTCCTCTGGCTGACCCATCCACTCCCACATGGCTCGCCACTGTCCGGATGAAAGGACCACCTGTCGGACAGCGCCGTCGGCGCACGGCACCGTGGGATACATCAGACTGTCCCCTTGCCGGAGAGTCGACATTCCTGCTCCGAGGTGTCGGCGGTGGCTGGCGAGGGGCACTCCCCAAGTGTTCATCTGGGCGACGGCCTCCAGGGCCGACACATCAAGGTGTTGGCCACCTCCACCCCGGCTCCGTTGTGCGAGGGCCACCAGGATGGCGTGGACACCCAGGATCCCCAAGGTGTCACTAGCCAAAGTGCACGGCGGTAGCAGGGGTGGCTTCTCCGGGATACCTGAGAGAGCCAACCAGCCCGACAAGCCGAGAATCACGTCATCGGTGGACTCCATATCTCGATACGGGCCGGTCTGCCCGAAGTCGGTTAACGATGCAACCACGAGGTCAGAATTGATGGCGGCGAGGTCCTCAGCACCGATGCCGATGCTCGCCAGATAACCAGGCGAAAACGACTCGACCAACACGTCGGCGTGTTCCGCTAGGGATAACAGGCGGTTTCGGTCATCCGATTCGCTCAGATTCAGAATCGCACTGCGCTTATTTGTGTTGCGATAGGCGAAGTACAGCGATGTCCCGTCGGGAGCAAAGGGTGGGATATGTCGACTGGCCGAACCTGTCGGAGGTTCGACGAGTATGACGTCGGCCCCCAGATCACCCAGTAATCGACCGCAAAGGTCGCCCCGGCCGTGGCAGAGATCGATAACCCGGAGGTCTTGCAAGGGTCGGTTGATGGGGGGCATCCGTCCTCCGAAACTGCAGCGTCGGCCCCGGGTCTACCACCCTGGCCTGGCAACAGACGATCCGACGGGTACGGCACCACACCTCACCCCACGGGTACCCTGCGCCTGCCTGCCCATAGGCACGATCGCCATGCTCCACCATCCATCCGTTCCCCGTGTCCGTCGACTCCTGGTGCTCTCTGGGGTCCTCATGGTCGTGTTGGCCCTACCAGCGGGGGCAATCAAGGAAACCGAATCCATCAGGGACGCACGGGACAAGAGAGAGGCAGCCAAGGACAGTGCAGCGACCGCGGCAGAAGCCCTGGAAGTGGTGGCGGCCGCCGACGATGTGGTCGCCGACGCTCTACACGCTTTAGATGATGCGGTGGCTCTCCAAGAAGCGAAAATTGCCGCCGCTCGGCAGGCCATCGAAGCCGCAGAGGCCGAAGCCACCCTTCGGTGGGTCCAGGCTGACCAAGTGGAGGCCGAGGTCGCGGCATTACGGCTCGGGATCCAGGAACTGGCTATCGATGTCTACATCTCTCGCATGCGGCCGGGCAGTTTGCTCGAATCTCGGGACCTCACAGAGGGTGTGAGGAGAGCCGCGATCCTTGACGCGGTAACCGGCAACCGGGGTGACATGGTCGATCGGCTCCGTGCCCTCGAGTCGGACTTGGAGGACATCGCCTTCTCAGCCGATGACGCCATTCGCGAGGCCGAAGCGCGGCAACGGGAGTTGGAGTCATCGATCTTGGTGCTGGACCGTCGGATCGCCGCCAAGGAGAACGTAAAGGGAGAGCTGGAGGAGCGAATCCAGGCCTATGAGGAGGAGATCCGACAGTTTGAACGCGACCAGTACGTCATGGCCATTCTGATCGAGAACCTGATTGCCGAGGAACTTCGCAAATCGGCGCCCGATCTGACTAAGGAATCCGGCCAGGGCTTCATCATGCCGATGGAGGGAAAGATCGGATCAGGTTTTGGACCTCGGATCCACCCCATCTTCGGGACCATGCGTCAGCACAATGGGGTGGATATCGGATGTGTTAGGGGCCAGCCCATCTGGGCAGCAAAGGCTGGGAAGGTCATCTACGCGGGCTGGAAGAACGGTTACGGCAACGTCGTCCTAATCGAGCACGAGGGCCCGGTAATCACCTTGTATGCGCATCAGGAAGAGCTTCACGTTTCCAGCGGCTACGCGATCGGCAAAGGCGAGGTGCTTGGCAAGTGCGGATCCACCGGCTGGTCGACCGGCCCACACCTCCACTTCGAAGTCCGAACCGGTGGTGAAGCCAAAGACCCGATGATCGTCCTCCCGGGCTAAGCCGGGTAATCCGAAAACGCCGAAAGAGACCCCGAAGGGCCTCTCCCGGAGCGCTCGATGTCGGTTTAGCCGACGAAGGCCGATGCGAACACTAGCGACACGATCGTCATCACCTTGATGAGGATGTTCATGGCGGGACCAGAGGTGTCCTTGAACGGATCGCCTACTGTGTCGCCGACAACAGCCGCCTTGTGGCTTTCTGAGCCCTTGCCGCCGTGATGTCCAGTTTCGATGTACTTCTTGGCGTTGTCCCACGCTCCGCCGGCGTTAGCCATAAAGATGGCTAGACAGAAGCCGGAAACTAGGGCGCCGGCCAGGAACCCACCCAGGGCGTTGATGCTGATGAAACCCATGACTAGAGGGATAACCACAGCCAACGATCCGGGGAGCACCATCTCCTTAAGTGATGCCGTGGTGGAGATAGCCACACAACGCGCCGAGTCTGGGTGTACCCCAGGCTGGCCCTCCCTCAGACCAGGGATTTCCCGGAACTGGCGCCGGACCTCCTCGATCATGTCTTGAGCAGCTCGGCCCACGGCATCGATAGTTAGAGCGGCGAACAGGAAGGGCAGCATTGCGCCGAGGAATAGGCCGATGAAGACGGTCACATTGCCGACGTCGAGAGATAACGAACCGCCCGCCAAGCTGACCGCGAACTCGAAGCTCTTGAACAGCGCTAGGGCGGTGAGGGCAGCAGAGCCCACAGCGAAGCCCTTAGCCACGGCGGCTGTTGTGTTTCCCAGCGAGTCCAGGGCGTCGGTGACCTCGCGAACACTTGGATCGAGCTCAGCCATTTCCGCTATGCCCCCGGCGTTGTCGGCGATCGGACCGTAGGCATCGACCGAGACAACCACTCCCGTAGTTGCCAGCATCCCAATAGCGGCCACGGCGATTCCGTAGATCCCGCCGTCTAGCGCTCCGATGGAGTCGAAGGCCATTTCACCGCCCCAGTAGGCGACGCCGACGCCGATCCCCAGTAGGGCTACGGAGGTAGCGACCGAGACCATGCCGGCCGATATGCCACCCAGGATGGTGGTGGCGGGCCCGGTTTCCGTCTGCTTGGCGATCTTTTTCACCGGGCTGAAGTGATCTGAGGTGTAGAACTCAGCCGTCTTGCCTAGAGCCCAACCCACGACGAGGCCCCCGATCACGGCGATAGCCAGGCCCATCGGCGAGTCGAAGGCATCGTTGTCGCCAAAGAGCCAGGCGGCAACGCCCACTGTGCCAACCACGGTCAAGGCCATGGCCACGTTGGTGCCCATGTGGAGGGCCTTAGATAGTGCTTTGGTGTCGGTGGAGGTCCCGCCCTTAACTAAGAAGGAACCCAGGATGGAGGCCACCATTCCAACTAGGGCGATGGCCATGGGGAAGGCGAGCAGGGAAATGTTGGTGGTGGCACTGGCCTCCTCGGCACCCAAGCCAAGAGCGAAAGCCACCAGCGAGATCGGGGCGATGATCGATCCTGCGTAGCTCTCGAACAGGTCAGCGCCCATGCCGGCCACGTCGCCCACGTTGTCGCCCACGTTGTCGGCGATGGTGGCCGGATTCCGGGGGTCATCCTCCGGGATGCCCGCTTCGACCTTGCCGACCAGGTCTGCACCCACATCGGCTGCCTTGGTGTAGATGCCACCCCCTACGCGGGAGAACAGGGCGATTGAGGAGGCGCCCAGGCCATAGGCGGTCACGACCTCGAAGGCGTCATCGACCTCGAGGACCAACACGAAAAGTACGTAAACGACCATGAGGCCCAGGAGGGCCAAGCCAGCAACCGTGAAGCCCATGACCGCCCCGCCGCGGAAAGCGATTGGGAGGGCGCGACCAGGACCGTCTTTAGCGGCCTCCGTCGTCCGAGCATTGGCCATGGTGGCCACTGTCATGCCCACGTACCCAGCAAGGCCAGAGAGGGCCGCGCCGATCACGTAAGTCACGGCAGCTGCCGGAGCGATCAGGACCGCAATGAGCACGGCCATGACCGCCACAAAGACCGATACCCAGCTGTATTCCTTCTTGAGGAAGGCCCGGGCGCCCTTCTGTATCTCGGTCATGAGGAAGACCATGCGCTCGTCGCCCGGAGAGGCGGCCTTTACGTTGTTGTAGAAGAACCACGCGAGCAGTAGGCCCATGAGGGCCGACGTGCCCGCCAGATACGGAATGGCGTCCAAGGGAGTGTCTCCAAGGGGTGTCGGACGTTGGGAAGTTTCATCCAACTAATCGGTGGATGGAACCAGCCCCCACGCCCGCCGGTTGCGGCGGATCGCGCAGGGACGCAGGGACTCTAGTGAGTCCAATGCCCGGGACCGACCTCTTCCAAGGAATGAGGGTCACCGATCGGGGAGACGGAAGCAATGTGGGTGGGCCACAATGCGAGTTGTGGAACCGACCTCGGCATCTATTGATTACGTCCGGGCCGAGATGCTGGCCCGCCGGCGAGCTCTGCCCGCTGGCGTGGTCGCCCGATCGTCTGCCGTGGTGGTGGAGCGCCTTCGGGGCCTGCAGGAGGTCCGAGAAGCCCGGACCATCGGCGCCTACCTAGGTATCAGGGGGGAGGTGGACCCGTCAGCTTTCCGCGACGACAAAGGACTCGACGTGGCGCTTCCGGTCACCACCCCCGGTGAACCTCTACGGTTCGTGGTTCCCGTAGGACCGTTGCTCGACGGTCCCTTCGGGACCCGCCAGCCAGGAGACGGTTGGGAGGTGCTACCCGACGATCTGGATCTGGTCCTAGTTCCGGTGGTAGTTGCCGATCAGTTGGGCAATCGCATCGGTCATGGTGCCGGCTTCTATGACCGGACATTCGCTCATACTCGTGAAGCGGGCCGGTCTCGACCGTTGCTAATCGGTTTGTGTCATGCCTTCCAAGTGGTTCCTCAACTCGAGGCCCGTCCGTGGGACGTACCGTTAGATCTGGTGGTGACTGAAGTCGGCCTGGTACGCCCCGGAAGGTAAACGGCGCGTCGCGGCGAATCCCACTAGAGAGGGGCAGCATGCCACCCGCGCCGCTCGTCCATAGGGAAGGATTGGTGCTGTGCGCATCATCGTGGTGGGTGCTGGCGAGACTGGCACCTACGTTGCTGAACGTCTGAATGGGCAGGGCCATGAGGTGGCCCTCATTGAGAAGGCCCCCGAGCGCTTTCTTGAGGTTCGGGAGCAGTCTGATTTCCTGACCGTCCTAGGCAGCGGAACCGACATGGACGTCCTCCAGGCCGCGGGAATAGAAGACACTCACCTCCTGGTAGCCGTTACCCGAAGCGACGAGACCAACATCTTGGTCGCCCTGCTGGCTCGCCGAGCCGGGGTGGCCAAGACGGTGGTCCGAGTGGAGTCCCGGAGCCTGCGACGCGCAGAGGTAGACGCTCTGTTCGACGGAGCGGATGACCACCTGGTGATAGATCCGGACGAGGAAGTTGCCGAAGCCGTCCTGCGGCTCATGGAGTATCCGGGTGCACTCGAACTCAAGCGGATGGCCGGTGGCGAGGTAGTGATCCTTAGCGCCCGTCTTCCCGGCCATGCACCGCTGGTCGGTCAGTCCCTCCATGCCCTGGGAGCCGAGCTAGAACCGGACTGGGATTTCATCGTGGGATCGATCACCCGGCGTGAACATGAGGAAGCAGATGAGGACACGATCATCCCCCGTGGCGACTGGATCCTACGTGAGGCCGACCTGCTGACCGTGATCTGCAAGCGACGCGCCCTTCGCGACGTCACAACCCGCATGGGCTTGGCCCGCGACATGCCGACCAGGGCGCTTCTGCTGGGCGGCGGGAGGACCGGGCAGATGCTGGCCGAGCAGCTAATCGAGCGGGGCCTTGATGTGGCCATCATCGAGAAACGCGAGGAGCGGGCCGAGGAACTCTCTGAGATGTTCGCCGGCCGGGCCCTTGTGTTCGGGGGCGATATCGCCAATGCCGAGATGCTGGACGAAGCTGACGTGGCTGGTCAGGACGTAGTCATTGGCCTGACCGGCGCGGACGACGCCAACGTTCTGGCCTGCCTGTATGCCAAGGATGCTGGGCGCCGGCGGCGGTCGCCTCGCGACGAGGGTGGTCCAGAAACCATTGCTGTGGTCCACAGCCTTGGACTTTTAGGCCTTCTGGAGTCACACCGGGTGGACGCCACCCTCAGTCCCCGGACAGCGTCGGCCAACAGTGTGCTCCGCTTCGTACGTGGCGAGGGCGAAACGGTGGCCGCCGTAGCTACCTCGCTTCACGGAGATGCCGAGGTACTGGAGTTGGCGGTCGCCGAGGGGTGCGGCTGCGACGGGAAGTCCATCGCCGACCTGGGCCTACACGAGGACGTACTCATTGCTGCCATCGTCCGAGACGGGAAACCCCAGATCGCCCGTGGCCGAAGCACCCTACGGGCTCAGGACCACGTGATCGCCGTGACTCGTCCCAGCCAGGCACCGGTCCTGTCGTCGCTGTTCGAGTGATCCGGTTGGTCGGATGATCTTCACCGCCCCGGCCAGCCGACGATCGGCGGCCGGGACCGGCCCCCCTTGGGCCTCGTGGACTTCAGCCGGTGCACAGGCTGTTGCAGCCGCTCTGGGTGGCCTGAGCCTCCTTGCGATCTCGTCGGGACTGGTGGACCTACTCGGAGCGGGCGACGACACCACCGTCTTCCTCCTTGCCGGAACCCTGTCGGGTCTGGCTGCGGCTTGGTTATTGGTACTGATCCGTCTACCAGACCGCGTCCGGGACTCCCACGTCCTGTCGGGGGTCGCTGTCGCCCTACCGCTGCTCGTCGGCCTGCTGGCTGGTCTCCACCTACTGGTCGGAAGCACCACTTCGGTGGTTGATGCGCTGGCTGAATCCACCGCCGGCCTGACCACAACCGCCCTTGGGGCAATCGAGCCGGCCGGTGGCGACCACGGTCTGCGATTCCTCCGGGCAGCCACCCAGTGGGCGGGAGGCCTCGGAGCCCTGTTCGTAGGCGTGGCCATCCTCCCGTTCTTTGGAGCGGGACGCGAGTTCGCTGACCGGTCACGGATACGGGGGCGCCGACCGATGACCCCCACCCAACGGGTAGCCCTACGCAACATCCTGATTGTGTACGGCACTGCCTCCGTGGCGACCTGGTTGGCCTACGCGGTTGCCGGCCTTTCAATCTTCGACGCCCTCCTGGTGGCCATGGCCACCGTGTCCACCGGAGGGATTGTGGACGGCGACCCGTTCGCTCGACCTGCTGTTCAGTGGGTAGCGGTAGGAGGCATGGTGGTCGCTGGGACCAGCCTGGTCGTTCTCTGGCGACTGACTGTCGGACGGGCTCGGGGACTGTGGCGGTCGGCAGAACTACGGGTCTACCTGAGTCTACTGGTTGTCGGGACGGTGCTCTTTCTCTTGTGGACTGACGGAGCGGGACCGGAGGGCGTCCGCCACGCTGCATTCACAGTGACTGCGGCGGTGACGACCACCGGCTTCCCGTCTGCACCAGCCGGAACGTGGTCAGCCGCAGCTCCCGTCCTCCTACTGGGACTGGTGTCCATCGGACCCATGACCGGATCGGCCGGCGGCGGCTTCCAGATCCTGCGCCACCGGGCCCTCCTCCAGGTCGCCCTCCGTGAGATGGTCCGCCAGATACACCCACGGGCCGTGGTTCGGATTCGCCTCGGTGGCCGGGTGGCCGCCGAAGACACCCTCGCACGGGTGGTAGTTACCCAGTTCCTGTCGGTCAGTGTGCTGTTCGTGACGGCTCTTGCGGTAGCCGTCCTCGGGCTTGACGTTGTCCCCGCCCTCGGGGCCGCCGTCCACGCGGTTTCGACCGCCGGACCGGTTCGAGCATTGGACGGAACGGTCCTCGACCCGTCGGCGTGGCCAGCGCCCGCCCGTCTGGCCCTGCTTCCGGCCATGGTCATTGGTCGGCTCTCGATCTATCCGGCCCTAGTGGCGCTGAGTGCCGGAGTGGCGGTATGCGGTAACCGAATTCGACTGGCTCGCAGGATTCGGTCCTATCGGGGGCGGACGCTATGACCACCCCAGTTTCCCTGGAGGACCGGTGGGCGAGCACCACCGGTCACGTGACCGGCCTGGCCCTGCTGTTCATGTCT
>Ga0066372_10000283_pt1 | contig 18617 bp, 15 predicted proteins | sample Knorr_S15_td_250_FD_77011 | JGI IMG/M metagenome (GOLD analysis project Ga0066372, IMG submission 77011) | Marine microbial communities from Southern Atlantic Ocean transect - Knorr_S15_td_250_ad_251m_LV_A | ecosystem: Environmental > Aquatic > Marine > Oceanic | place: Southern Atlantic ocean... | reverse complement strand
TCAGTCAGCTGTATTCTTTGTGTAGGTTGGAATCAACGGGATACAAGTTCAGTCTGGATCGGACCGAGTGAAACGTCTTCTTCAAACTCGGTACATGATCTCACTATTGATTCTACTGATTTAGGTTCTTATCCGAAATTGGAACCATGGCTCGATTTCTCACTCGCGCGTGTTTTGAAGGCGTTCTATTTCAAAGAATTAACCCCGAAATCTAGAGTGGACAGAATCTGGCGATTTATAGCTAGACCCTTCAAATCTAGAGCAGTCCGGTAACTCTTCCATCTGGTTGAAGGTCAATGTCGAATGCATTTGGATTACTCGGTAAGCCTGGTAGCGTCATTATATCTCCAGCGAGACATATTATCTGTTGTGCTCCGGCCGCAATCCTAAACTCTTGAACGGGGAATAGATGACCCGTAGGTGCTCCTCGTAGCTTCGGATCAGCTGATATAGACAAATGTGTTTTCGCAACACAAATTGGAAAGTTCCATCCGTTTGCCTCAAAACGCTTGGCAGTTGTCCGTGTGAGTGGCGCCCAACTTAGACCATCTGCTTGGTAGAGTTCCTTGGCAAGGCTTGTTACTTTATCGACGATGGAATCGTCGTTCTTATATAGTAGGTTTACTTTTGACGGTTGTGTGTTGAGCACGTGGCATAACTCATTCGCCAGCTCGGTCATGCCACGTCCACCTTCACTAAACCCTTTTGCCTCGACCGCATTTGTCGCTCCAGCAGCAGCAGCGATTCTTTGTATGGTCTCTATTTCTTCTTCAGAGTCTTCCGGGAATCGATTGATCGCAACTACCACTGGTAGGCCATAGCGTTTAACGATTGAGATCGCGTGCTTTAGATTGCTCGATCCGATTTCAACAGCAGATGAATTTGGGACGTTTAATTCTTTTTGCGCTATTCCACCATGCCATTTTAGGCCTCGAACAGTGGCAACAAGAACGGCGGCGCTAGGTGTTTCTCCACCTTGTCGGACTTTGATGTCCATGAATTTTTCAAATCCAAGATCCGCACCAAAACCAGCTTCGGTGACGACAATATCGGAGGTCTGGAGCGCGAGCCTATCAGCTATGATTGAGGAACAGCCATGTGCGATGTTCCCAAATGGGCCGGCGTGACATATGACAGGATTCCCTTCATTTGTCTGAACGATATTAGGCTTTAGTGCGTCTTTTAGCAGCACCATCATTGAACCGACAGCTTGTACGTCTTTTGCAGTAACCGGCTTTTGATCCTGGGTCCAGCCGACGACAATGGAACTTAGTCGAGTTCTTAAATCGACGTAATCCTCCGCTAGCGCGATGATAGCCATAATTTCGGATGCGGCGGAGATATCATATCCGGTTTGACGAATCGGTCCATCCGCAGGCTTTCCTAGTCCAATTACAATGTTTCGCAGTGCTCGATCTTCAGCATCAGTCACGCGCCTCCAAGTAATTCCATCAGGATCAAAGCGCTCTATCTCACGACTTTTGACACTATTTTCCGTCATTGCTGCCAAGAAATTGTGCGCTGATTGAATAGCATGAAAGTCGCCAGTGAAATGCAAATTTATATCTGTGGCAGGTTCCGCGGTTGCAAAACCACCACCAGTACCACCACCTTTTCTGCCGAACAGAGGTCCAAGCGAGGGTTGTCGGATAACGGCTGTTGCATTTTTACCGATAAGATTTAGGCCATCAGTTAATCCCAATGTTGTTGTTGTCTTTCCTTCACCCGCAGGGGTTGGAGTTATGGCCGTAACGACAACTAACTTGCCTTTAATTGGCTTTTCTGCGCCAAACAATTCGAGAGGAATTTTAGCTTTATCACTGCCGTAGGGTTCTATATTGTTCCAATTTAGGCCGAGTTTCTCAACTACTTCTTGAATGGGACGCATTGTGACAGGTCTCCTGATTTGCTGTTGACGCAGAGTATCGCATGAGAAATGTGTGGTGTCATCCTCGGAAAACTCAGAAGCGAGTTGTGTTTACAGGAGAAGTTAAGTAGCGTAAAGAGCTGCAAACTGTTGTAGATATGCTCGTAATGAGGTTAGAAATGTCGAATGTATATAGTCTTGACCCAAGGTCAGTCGTAGGCAAGAAGGTGAACCGCCTTCGCAACGAGGGAATTTTGCCTGCCAACCTATACGGAAGAGGAATTGATTCTGCATCACTTCAACTACAGTATGTGGATGGTCGAAACTTGTTGAACTTGCACGGACGCAACAATCTATTCGAGGTACAAATTTCGGGAGAAACTGAAGTGCGACCGGTCGTAGTTCGTGATGTCTCAATTGATCCAGTGACTCGAAAGATCTTACATATTGATTTTTTTCAAGTGGATCTTCAGCGAACGATTCAAGCGGATGTGCCGTTAAACATGATAGGAACTTCTCTGGGAGTGTCGATGTACGGTGGAGTACTGGTTCAAGCAATTGACAGAATAACTATTGAAGCACTGCCTGCTGACATACCTGAGGCCATTGATGTAGACATCTCGGCACTTGAAGAACTAGATTCGCAATTATTTGTGAGGGATTTGACTATTTCAGAATTGGTGACGGTACTGGCATCATCGGATGCCTTAGTATTAGCGGTTCAGAGACCACGAGTCGCTACTGAAGAATCAGTCGAGGTCGCTGAAGGTGAAGAGTTGGAATCTACTGATGATTCGGAGCCTGATGAGCCTGAAGCATAAAGCTACCCCATCTTGTATGACGGTTGGTTGACTTATAAGTCGAGAGCGCTCAGTATTTAGATCGAAAGCCCTAGCGCTCGAGGATTTCACGATGTCTCAATATTTGTTGAAATGGTTTTATCTTGGGCTTAACTTGAAGCGCTGGGTGGGTTTATTCGCGGTCGCGGCTATCATCGCTGGGTTGGGTTTTGCCTACCTTTTGAGAACTGCATATTTAGCGATTGCCTTTCCTGAGGAAATTTACTGGATTACACTTCAATTCATTCCACGCTGGATTCGCGGACTGTTATTTATTGTAGTCGCGGTGGTGCTTGCACTGATTTCAGGATGGAAACTCCGGAGCTGGATTATTCACGCAGCGATTCCGGAATTTAGTACACAGGGTGATATGGTTGGTCTAGCTTATAAAAACATTAGACTTGCTAACGGACCCAAAATAGTGGTATTGGGTGGTGGTACAGGACTCGCAAATTTGTTGCGTAGTCTCAAACAACTCTCGTCTAATATCTCGGCGATTGTCACCGTAGCTGATGATGGTGGTTCTTCAGGAAAACTGCGTAACGATCTCGGAATGATTCCCCCTGGTGATATCAGAAATTGCATCGCAGCTTTGGCTGAAGATGAATCCCTGGTGACACAATTGTTTCAGTATCGATTTGATGAAATTGAAGGAAATTCGGTATCAGGACACTCATTTGGGAATTTATTCCTGACAGCAATGACTGCCGTGAGTGGAAATATTGAGGCTGCTATTGATGAAACTTGTAGAGTACTGCAGGTGCGCGGCCGGATCATCCCGGCATCACTTCAAGACGTCAAGTTAGTCGGAACCTTTGATAACGGACTTGAAGTGGTTGGTGAGTCAAAGATTCCGCAGCAGGGATACCCTCCGAGAAAAATTCGATTATCTTCAGATAAGGTTCAACCCCATCCACAAGCACTCAGGGCGATTTCAGAGGCTGACTTGATTCTTATAGGTCCTGGAAGCTTGTACACGTCTATTTTGCCGAATTTACTAGTGTCTGGAATGGTTGAGGCACTTCAACGTACGAATGTGCCACGAGTATATATATCGAACGTGGCGACTCAATATGGTGAAACTAACGGCTATTCCGCCGATCGACATTACGCTGTGCTTTGTGAACATGTCGACGCGTCGAATATCGCAACCGTAGTTCTCGCTAATGACAATATTGTCACAGAATCATTTCCTCCGGAGTGGAAGTCTCAACCCGTAATCGCTGATACGCAAAGCAGTTATGGTGATGCGCGATTAGTGCTAGCGGACGTAGTTGATGAGACTAAGCGCTATCGTCACGATGGCGACAAGTTAGTGTCTGCGATTCTTTCGATATTCGCGAATTCTAACCAAAGTTAATCCAAGCGGGCTCAGCTTTTTCCGTGTTAGCCGAGAACACTTCCAATAAAGTCAGAATTCCCGTTTAGAAAGTCAGCGACTGACATCAGTTTACGACCCTCTTTTTGGATCAATCTTAGTTGAAGCGCACCTGAGCCACATCGAACTGCGACCCCATTGTCTGGTAACCGAGTTACTGAACCGGGAATAGAAGTCGATGAAAAGTTGGGTAGCGCGTAGCCCTCGTGGACACGAAACCGCTTGCCCTGATACTCGGTATAGGCGATAGGCCAGGGTATATACGCGCGCACAGATTTTGCTATTTGTGTACTTGACTCGTTCCAGTTAATTCTTGCGTCTGTAGGCAATATTTTTTTTGCATATGTTACGTCATTTATATTTTGCGGATTTGGCTGTATTTCATTGGCTAACCAACTTTCCAAGTTATCTAGAAGAAGATCTCGTGCTAGCAGAGATAATGAAAGACTCAAACTCTCAGTGGTATCCGTTTCAGATATCTTTAGAGTTTCTTGAACGAAAACTGGCCCGGAATCGAGTTTGTGGACCACCTGCATTAGCGAAACCCCCGTTTCTGAGTCTCCAGACAGGAGAGCCGCGCTTATAGGTGACGGACCTCTGTGCCTAGGCAGCAGAGACGCATGCAGATTGACTATGCGATTTCCATAATGGTCGCACAGGATTTTTGGCAGTATATGCCCGGATGCAATAACGACGATTGCCTCGATATCTAGAGATGCAAGGATTGTGAGAAAGTCATCATCTATTTGTGATGGCTGCAAGATATATGGAATTTTATGGTCGATAGCAACCGCCTTCACGGCGGTGAAACTGGGATATCTTTTTCTGCCAGTTGGTCGATCGGGTTGTGTAACTACGAGCTGTAGATTAATTTTCGATGATTCAAGCAATCCGAGTAATGTCGGAATCGCAAACTCCGGTGTTCCAAAAAAAGCGACATTTGTTGGAGATGGAACCGCACTCACGAGATGGAAGCCCTTCGTCTTTGCTGTGTCCGACTGAGATTAGTTAACCGGCTACAACACTCCATGCTGAGACCGCGAGAAACAATACCACCGTTAATATTGTCATGCGGTGGAGCGACCTTGCCACGCCTCGTCTTGTTCTAAAAGAGTAGTCCTGACCGCCAAGAGCGGCTCCGAAACCCGTGCCTCTGACTTGCATGAGAACCAGGACGATAAGGGTAATCGCTATGATAATTTGTCCAATCGCGAGAAAATCTTTCAGTTCCATACCTATATCCTAAGTGCTTCGGCAGCCATCGGGAAGAACCCGTAAGGGTTTTTTGTCGGGTTAAAGTCAGCTGTTGATAATGGTGAGTAATAGCTCTCGTACGATGTTAGCGTCGGCGGTTCCTTTTGTGGCACGCATTGTCTGACCCAACAAGAAACCTATTGCAGATTCTTTACCTCCTTGATAATCAGCGATCGCTTTAGGATTATTTGCGAGGACTTCCTTTATTGCAGATTCTAAGACTGCTGTATCATTATTTTGTGTTAGGCCAAGTGACTCCACTAAATCTTCAGGTTCGCGCCCACCAGCGAACATCTCCGCTAAGACTTTTCGACCGGCATTGTTCGTAATTGCTTTTGATTCGACAAGCTTCACCAACCGAGCGATCTGTTGGGGTGTGACTTTGGTATCAGAGAGCTCAGCGTCGACTCCTAACTCATTTATATGTTTCGCAACCTCACCAATAAACCATTTAGCGATTTCTTTAGGATCGACATTTTCATCAGTCTGCAGTGCTTTTTCGTACGCGTTTGACCGCGCTTTTGAATCAGTCAAAGTAATAGCTTCGCTTGGTGTCAATCGATACTGGTCAATGAAACGGATTAGCCGAGAGCTGGGCAATTCAGGCATAAGACTGCGTACTTCGTCAATAAATGTATCGGTCAGTGAGAGAGGTGGGAGATCTGGCTCAGGAAAATAACGATAGTCAGAAGCGCCTTCTTTTGACCGCTGTGAGATGGTTTCTCCCGTGCTATCGATAAATCCTCTAGTCTCCTGTATGATTCGTTCACCATTCTTAATTTGTGAGATCTGTCTCGAAATTTCATAGTCGATCGCTTTTTGTACAGACCGAAATGAATTCATATTTTTTATTTCAACTTTAGTTCCGAGCTCGGAGGCACCTTTTGGTCGAACCGAAATATTAGCGTCACATCGGAGTTGGCCCTTTTCCATATTGGCGTCTGAGATGTCTAGGTATCTTGCCATTTGACGAAGCCTTTTTAGAAAGCTCGCGGCTTCACCAGATGATCGTATATCAGGCTTTGTAACAAGTTCCATTAGCGGCGACCCTGCTCGATTAAGATCCAACAGACTGTAAGATCCTTCAGAGTCCGTACGATGTATCAGACGAGCGGTATCTTCTTCAAGGTGAATTCTCTCAAGTTGAACATCTCGTTGTGTCCCACCATCAGTTTGTATCGTGAGAGCGCCTTCTTCACAGAAGGGTTGGTCAAATTGCGATATTTGATAACCTTTCATCAAATCAGGATACGGATAGTTTTTGCGATCGAATTTTGCCTCTGATGGAATATTACAGTTAAGCGCTAATCCAGCCATGACCGTGTAAAGAACGGCCTGACGGTTGATGACTGGTAGTGATCCGGGCATTCCCATGCATACAACACAGACATGCGAATTAGGCTCGGTATCAAAATATGCTCGCTCACATCCACAAAACATTTTTGATTGAGTCTTGAGCTGAATGTGTACTTCGAGACCAATTACTGGTTCGAAGTCGGTGTCTATCTGGGAGCTCAATGTGTTTCCTCACCAAATCAAACGTTAAGTTCAGGCAGATACTATTCTAGGCTAGCTACGAGTTTAGTGTTTAAGGCCTTTGAAGTCAGATTATAGGATTATATGCAGCAGACACCCACACCGATAATTATCCGTTCATCTAAGTATGACGGCTCGTTTCACTACGAGTATTCCGGAGAGCTTGTCGAGAGTATTATTGATAAAGAATTAGGCCGTATATGGAAATGCCTTATTCGACAGGATTCACTGATTCAGTCTTATCGTGGAATTCTAGAGGCGAGATCAGATACTGCAGCATATTTTTTTGAACAACAATGGTTTAATTTACTAATTCCTAAGATTCCCATCGGCCGCCGCCAAATGACTGCATACGCAAACGTGTCAACGCCTGCTCATATGCGTGGCGGCGTGGGTAAAGTTGATTACGTACTTGATTGGGTGGATCTTGATCTTGATCTTATTCAACTCCAAACCGGAGATGTACTGATAGATGATGAGGACGAATTTTTAGAACATCAAGTGTCTATGGAATACCCACAATGGTTGATAGAGGCCTCTCAGGCGGGGTTAAATAAACTGATGGCACTTGACTTTACTAACCATGAATTTCTTTTCGGTAAATGATGCTGACTGATAGTTCACCAATGAACTAGACTTTTCTCGATAAGATTTGTGAGGAGAGAGATATGGGTTTACAGGATAGAACGCCGACGAGTGTTGAGGAATACGCCTCATACAAAACGAGATTTAATAACTGGGGTAGGTGGGGCAAAGATGATCAACTTGGTACGTTGAACCATATTACTGATGATCAAGTGAGATATGCCGCGACGCTCATTAGCGAGGGCCTTAGTGTTTCGTGTGCTAATCCTATTGCAACCGAACAAGTCGTAAGCAATCAGCAACGAAACCCTCGCCCAGCAGATCATCGAATGATGGTCGGTTCGGGCAGCTCGGGTGACTATATTGGGGTTGCTTTCCACGGTTATGTGAATACTCACATCGACGCGCTGTGCCATATTTTCACTGGAGATAGCTCAACTGGTGGACGACTGTACAACGACCGCGATCCTAGTCTGGTCACCGATGCTGGTGCCTTAACAAATTCGGTTGATTACTGGAAAAATGGAATCGTGACCAGGGGGGTGTTATACGATATTCCAGCGATGCGTTCACAAGAATATGTAGCACCAGATGAACCGATCGAGGGATGGCATTTAGAGGATTGGGCTGAATCAGTAGGGATTCAACCCAGACCGGGTGATGCGGTATTAGTTAGATCAGGCAGCGATGCGTTCTGGAGAGCTAACGAAAATTTTGAATTTTCACACCCTCCCGCAACTCCGGGAAATGGCCCGTCAGTGATTGAGTACCTTTATGACAATGATGCATCGTTGCTCGGCTGGGATTTACAGGAGGCAGGGTATAAGCATTTTGATTATCCGGCCCGGATACCAATACACGAGGTTGTCATCCCTTATATGGGCCTGCCGCTATTAGATAACGCAAACTTTGATGAATTATCCTCCACATGCAAAGAAACAGGAAGATATGAATTTATGCTTGTCATCTCACCACTTGTAATTCGTGGTGGTACGGGGTCGCCAGTAAATCCGATCGCACTTTTTTAAATTATGGTAACCAGCAATAATGCGATGGACGTACTTGGTAAGCCGTTAGACGGAATTAAAGTACTGGCAATGGAACAAGCTGTTGCGTTGCCGATGGCGACATTCCATCTGGCTGCCTTAGGAGCTGAGATAATTCGAGTTGAGAGTCCGGACCGTGCACGAGCAAACTATCTTGAACACGATCTTTTGCGAGATAAGCAACGCCTGGGATTGAATTTGAATAAGCCAGGAGCGGCAGATTTATTCAGGCGACTTGCTCACGAGGTCGATATTGTTGCGCATAACTTTACGCCTCGGGTAATGCGCAAATTTGGTATTGATTACGAATCAATAAGACGCGTAAGGCCGGAAATAATCTATCTATCAATTACTGGATTTGGATCAACAGGTGGTTGGAGTGACAGGCCACTTTTTGGTCCGGGAGCAGAGGCGATCGCTGGTAATTATCAACTCATTGGTGAAGCAAAGGACTGGCCTGGCCGCCCCGGCACGATAGTTTATGCCGATGACAATTGCGGAGCCCATGCACTAGTCGCGGTGCTCGCCGCCCTTGAGCGAAGAGACGATTCGGGGATCGGATCGCACCTTGATGTATCTCTTTATGAAACCTCTGTGTCGATGCTGGGTCCAGTTATTGCTGAGAGGGCTATTGGCGGAAATTTCCCCACCCGATCTGGTAATTCTGATAGTCGGTACGCAATTCACGGTGTATTCCCTCTATCCGGACTCGATCGTTGGATTGCACTCGCGGTTAATCAGGAACAGATTCCAGATTTGCTGAATATTCTTGGACTGTCGATCGATTCAAATTATTCTGACGAAGCTATTAGTGAGGCAACCCAAGAGATGCTTGGAGACAATTTGATAATCCGATTACAGTCTGCGAATATTGATTCACATTTAGTATCTGATGTCGCAGATCATTTCGCCGATCCTAAATTGCAGGCCAGAAATTATTTTGCCTCGATGATGTGGGATGGAGATCGTCATCCTACAAAAAGCACAATTTGGGGTGGTGGAACCAACTTACAGCCCATTCCTGCTCGAGATGTAGGCGCAGATAATCATGCAATTTTAATTAATCTTCTCAAGTCGACAACTGCGGAAATTCACCAACTCGAGAAGAACGAGATTATCGGATCTGGCATTCCAGCGATTGAAAGAGAACCAGTGCCTGCAACTGAGCAGCAGATCAGAATTGATCGAAAGGAACTCACCCGAATTGAGATCAGCCCGTTGATAAGGGGACGTGCTCAATCTAATAAAGTAGGCACCGATGGTTAGACGAATACTGGAAATTGGTTCTGGAGTAGCGGTCGGTTATGCCACTCAAGTATTGACGAGTGTCGGTTGGGAGGTCACCAAAGTAATTCCCAATGGTTACGACTTCTTGGCCGAAATGCAATCTCGTTGGGGTGGTGGTACTGGAGGAGCATCCGTATTTCTCGATAAAAACAAACTAGTTGTTGATTCAGATGATTTTGACATATTAGTTAATGCACCGGATTTCGACGTTGTGATCGGAGATTTTTCAAAACGAAATATCGATCAATTTGCACTACCGACGAATGTATTTAGTTCATTGGATGTTGGCTGTTCTCTTCTCTCATTGACTTCTTTTGGCTTGGATCAATCGCTCTCGAATCAACCTCATTCAGATTTGATCCTTCAAGCTGCGAGCTCATTGCTCTACCTCACAGGAGAACATCATCAATCACCCCAACAGTTACCTCCTTACACGGCGCAGATGAGCGGAGGCTTAGCCGCCTCAAGCGCGGCAATTGCGGCGGTACGAGCCTATCGTCTTGATAAACAAGTGCGTCGAATTGATTTATCTATCGTCGAGGCTCTAGCCATTCATAGTTTTACTCAGTCGGCTTCCTATGTACATCGAGGTGAGATCGCGAGACGTGAGCCCGAGATCAAAGAAGGACTTCGGGTAGTCCCCACACTTGATGGGTATGTCTATTGTGCCCCTGGTGCAACTGCAAGCATGCGAATGGACGGAATTGCAGATTTAATTAATGAACCCCGACTGAAGAATGAAAAATTTCAAACTGCAGTAGGGCGCAAGAATAATTATGAGGAGTTTGTAAATCTATTCGTACCACCATTCAAGCAACTGACTGCGAGGGAATGGTTTTTACGTGCAGAAGAACTGCATCTCACTTTTTCGCTAATTCGCACAATTGATGAGTTGTTTTCCTGCGAACAGCTGAACGAGCGAGATGTCTGGACAGAAATTAGAACGTCGGCTGGCGATAGAGTAAGAATTCCGGGGACACCTTTTTTTGCCGAACCAGCCTTCTGACGCGGTCATAATTTCTGAATTTAGCATTGGCAGAGCATTTCAATCTATATTACTGATAGGATTTAACAGCGTCACGGTGACTGAGGGAGATTTATGAACTCACAACTACATTTCAACAAGATTTTAGCGTTCTTGGATGGCCCCGATTCACCAGATATCGCAAATCCCATTCATTCCACAGCTGGCGCTGCAAACTATGGCTTTAAAGGTGCCCTCGTTGGGGGCGCGACTGTATTTGGGTGGGCGACACCTCTTATTTTAGAGACGCTGGGCACTGACTGGCTACAGAATGGCTGGGCCTCGATATCATTCCGTCGACCTACATACCCAGGAGATGAACTAGTGATTTCACTCGAACCAACTGGGCCGGAGGAGTTTTTGTTAAAGATTAGTGGAGCGGATGGAGATGACAAATTAAGGGGCGAGATTGGAATTGGCACGGCTCCTTGGTTGGATGAAATTGTTGATACCGAAATATCAAACGCCGCAGTGAGTCAGACGGAATTGCCGATCTTAACTCTCTCTATAGCTCCTATTGGCCAAACTCTCTCACCACTTGGAGATCCATTGTCGATACCAGACGCGATCTCATATGGAACTGATAAACAAAAAAGTAAAGACGAACTCTTTGTTGGCGAAAAACCGATTGCACACCCAGGCTGGATATGCGCGCGACCTATAAGATTTTTGCATCACTCCTATAATTACTCACCAGCTATACATGCCAAGAGTCGGATTCAATTTTTTGGTGAAATTCAGGCGGGTGAGAATATAGTTACCACAGGAACTTTCGTAGAGGCTTATGAACGAAAAGGCCACACGTACGGCGTCGTAGACTGCTCAACATTTAATTCACTTGGCGTTGAAGTGATTCGACAGCGCCACACCACCATTTTTGCGGTTGGAGCACGTGCGTGAATATGCCGCAAGGTCCATTGCGTGAAATTACGGTTACCGACCTTTCTAATTCTGTGTCTGGTGCTTGGTGTTCTCGACTACTTGCTGATTATGGTGCTGACGCGACCATGATTGAAGAATTAAGTGGCCATTTGGTACGAAGTCTTAATCCGCGGACTGAGGATGGCACGGGAGTTCTCGAGGAATGGTTTCTTGCGAATAAGAGATCGATATTGTGCGAACCAAGTGATGAATATTCGCGAGCGCAGGTTCTGAATCGCATCGTGAAGTCCGATATTGTAATTCTCCCTGAACAAGGTTCAAGATTTGAGGAGATGTTGTCTGGATTGCTGTTTTCAAGTCAGGTGCGAGTTAGTATTAGCCCGCATGGTTCGGCAGGAGACTTATCTGCCATGCCCGGTAATGATCTAACGAACGCTGCTCGTTCTGGATGGGCCTCAATTAATGGTACTTTGGGCCAGGCGCCCTTAAAGCCAAGCGGGTGGCAGACGAGTTACTGCGCTGGGACATTTGCAGCACTAGGTGCAATTAGTGCACTTCGGAAGAGAGCGCTAACTGGGAACGGAGTATTACTTGATATTTCAGAATTAGATACCGCTGTGTCTGCTCTTTCTCCTGGTTTTTTGCAGAGTCAGTATAGTGGTGATCCGGTTCGACAGAGCCCGGCGAATGATTTGTCTGGTGGACCAGTTCGGATAGCAGATGGCTACTTTGCGTTAACGCTGTCCAGGGCACATTTTTGGCGAGATGCAATGACTTTACTAGGCTTAACGGATCTAGCAGAGGATCCCCAGTGGCAGAGTCAATTGAATCGCCGTGAACGTAAGGCCGAGTATATGGAGCGAGTGATTGATGCAATGTCTTCGTGGCGGAAAGAAAAGTTGTTTGATGAATTAGCTTTGAGAAGGGTCGTTGCTGGCCCAGTGCTTAATATGCAAGAATTAGCTGAGAACAAGCATCTGCAGGGACGAAATTTTTGGCAGCAAGTTGGCGATGTGGCGGCTGGTAAAATATTTCCAGGCCCCGCCGCAAAAATGTCTATTACTCCAATATCTACTCGAAAATTAGCACCAGCAATTGGAGAAAATACTGAGGAATTTACCTCAAACGTAGGTGATTCATATCAGTTTACGGAATCAGAGAACTACGCTTCACCTGATCAAGATAATTTACCCAGATCGAAAGGTCCGCTCGCTGGACTCACAGGAATTGTTTTAACACAGGCGTGGGCTGGTACGTATTGCACGATGCTCCTCGCGATGCTTGGGGCTGATGTTATTCAGGTTGAGGTACGCCGGCGACCCGATGGCTGGCGTGGAGGCTATGACGGTAAAATCCCAATAATGCTTCGTGATAGGGAAACCGCCGTACACCCTTGGAATTGTGGCCCACTTTATAACTCAGTCAATCTTGGTAAACGTTGTGTAACGCTTGACCTATCTCAGCCTGAGGGGCTAACGACATTTCGTAAACTTGTTAGTGAAGCTGACTTTGTGGCTGAAAATTTTTCGCCCAGGGTTATGAGCAATTTTGGTGTTGGTTACGAGTCTTTGAAAGAGATCCGAGCAGATGTGATCTTATGTTCTCTTTCTGCGTACGGCCACACAGGCCCTTGGGCAAATGTACCGGGCATCGGCGGCACTATTGAACCCAGTTCTGGCATGTCAAGCCTTTTGGGGTATGACGATGGAGTACCTTTAAATTCGGGTCAGATGTATCCAGATGCGGTAGCTGGACTCAATGCTGCGACTGCGATCGCGGCTGCGCTCTACCACAGAGAACTCACCGGAGATGGCCAGTTTATTGATCTGTCGATGATGGAGGCGAACTTGACGTTCGTTGGTGAGGCACTTTCTGAAACTCTTTGGACCGGAGCTATACCCGGTCCCCTAGGCAATAAACATCGAACTTGGGCTCCCCATGATATTTATCAGGGGCAAGACAAGGACGATACAGCAAAGACCTTCATTGCTATTGGATGTGAAACAGACTCTCAGTGGAAGAGGCTTAGCGAACTGATATTGGCACATACTGAGAATATTGATTTATCGAAGTTTGACACGTTGGAAGGTCGAAAGAAACATGAGCTAGAACTTGATATGGTTGTGGCAGACTTTTGTCGAACATCTGATATTGATACGCTCACCAAAAATCTTCAACAAAACGGAATCCCGGCGTCGCCCGTGCATAATACGCTTGATGTGAGCTTTGATAGTGATCTCATTTCACGTGGCCTATTGCAGGATATTGATCACCCTGAGGCTGGCCATGCGTATCAAGCAACTCTACCGATTCAGTTTGATGGATGTAAGGTGACTGATATAGGTGCATCACCCTGTCATGGTGAGCACAGTTGGGAAATATTAAGAGACTTCACGGATATGGATGAAGAGACATTTGAGCGACTCGTTGAGATGGGAGTCACAGGGGAAGGGCCACCTCCGGGTGCGTGAGAAATAGGGAAGGATTCGGTATGTCAAAATTTGATAATGTACAGTACGAGGTTGAGGGCACTATAGCCATCATTACGTTGGATCGAGTGAGATACCGCAATGCATTAAGTGACTTTTTGATGTCAGATCTTGATGCTGCGTTCAAGGAGGCAGTTAAGGATCGAGATGTCCGAGTAATTACTTTGTTTGGTGCTGGCGATCACTTTTCCGGAGGACATGATCTCGGCTCTCCTCAACGAGAGGAGGCCGAACGACTTAATCCAACCGAAGACGGCATTCGTGGCATATATCGACGATCTTGGGATTTTGATGTGGAACGCGGTCTTCGGTGGCGAAGTTTAGAGAAACCTGTTATCGCGGCCGTTCAGGGGTACTGTATATTTGCAGCGTGGGCAGTGGCATCTTGTGCCGACGTCATCTTCGCATCTGATAACGCACTCTTCCTTCCGTCGAATTTTCAATATTTTTCGGTACCGTGGGATATCCATCATCGTAAGGCGAAAGAAATCCTGTTTGAGAGTAGATTCGTTGATGCTGAGGAGGCTAAGACCGCTGGCCTGGTGAACCGAATATATCCGTTAGAAGACTTAAGAACTGAAACTCTCGCGTACGCACAACGAGTGAGTGAGAACGATCCTTTCAAGCTTCGTATGATGAAAATGGCAGTGAATCAGGCACTTGATATTCAAGGTTTCACTGCACATATACAGGGGTCATATGCACACTACAGTTTGTCCGCTAACGCTGAAAAAGATCCTGGATATGCGCTAAGTAAACCAGAGGTAAAACGACGACCCAATGTGCAGCGTGCCTTGGATCATTACTTGGAGGAGCAGGCTCGCAAGGACGTGGACGATTGAGATTCGTACACGTCAAGCCGAAAAATGGGGAGCATATGTGACTAGGTTCAGCAAATTTGTTCTGTTAAGTAGTCTCTCCCTAATTTTGGCTTGCAGTGATGGTGGAATAACTGACCGCGAATTAGATTTTTCGTCGGAATCTGTAGCCCGAGGCTGGGACGATGTTGGGATCGTTCCACGACGAGCAAGTTCTCCTCCCGGACTTGGGCAATCACGAGTGAGTTTTGCGTTTACCAGTGATATTGATGGAGCGCCTGCGTTTCGACACGATCTACAAGGGATTGTCGAATTATTCCAATTGACCGGTACAGGGGAGCCGGGTACTACGGGGTATCAGTCAACGGTGGCTAACTTAGAACGCGTGTCTATCGGCCGCACTGAGAAGGTTCATATCCACGCCGACGGAAGTAGTCACGTCCATGAAGATCCAGCCGTTTCTGTCTACGTAGCTCTCATCAACTTTCCGACTGGCGGTTCATGGGGTGCCAGGTTCACCTTGAACAATGGGGCAGAAAGTATCAAACCCTTTCTTCTCACTTTTTTAGTGCAGGGTGAAAATCTGATTTCATCCTCCGGATCTTCAATTCCAGCGTCTCGACAACAAATCATAAGCGACTCAGTTCCGATCACGACACTTTCGTCAGCAAATCCTCCAAATCCAGAGATGCATAACATTACGATTGCTGACGCGTTGTCTCGGTCGCAGCCAACGGTGATTTCGTTTATCACACCAGCATTTTGTCAGTCGAAGCTTTGTGGTCCGGTTTTAGAGGAGGCAGTTAATCCCAATTTCGTACGTTATCGTGAGTCGGTAACGTTCATTCACATCGAACCCTATGATATCGCCACTCTACAGTCGGGATCTGGCTTTCAACTTGTAGATATTATGACCGAATGGAATTTAAAAACTGAACCTTGGGTATTTGTAATTGGCAGCGACGGCAAGGTCATTGTTGGCCTTGAAGGAATTACGAATGAAGCCGAACTGGCACGATATATTGATAAGGCACTAACGAACTAGTTGACCTACGCACTGGCCGCTGAAGCGCCAGCTATTCGACCAAATACCGAGCCCGCCATCAATCCAGTTCCGCCAGCATAATTATGATAAAAAAGACCTCCGAGGAGCTCACCCGCTGCGTAAAGACCAGGGATAGGAATGTCTTCAGTATCAAGTACCTGTCCAGTATTTGCGATTGATCGGAGTCCACCAAATGTGAATGTGATCCCGCAAGTCACCGCGAAGCCTATATATGGTGGCTTATTTAGGGGGAGTGCCCAATTAGATTTAGGAGGAGATATGCCTTGAGTGGCGACATTATCTCGTACCGCGGGATCATAGTCTCCACCCCGACAGGCAGCGTTGAACTCATCGATCGTAAGTTTGAGTTGATGTGGATTAATGCCAAGATCTGTGGCCAGCCCTTCGATCGAATTAGCTTCGGCCTTAGAGACTTCTTTTATTCGATATTCATCTCGCAATCGATGGACTGTTTGCTGGTCGAATAGTTGGAAGGCAGTACCATAAGGCTGCTTTAGGATCTCACGCCCATATTTGGCATAGGTGTAATTTCGCAGGTCGGCACCCTCATCCACAAAACGCTCACCGTTGGTATTTACGATCACGCCAAGTGGGTATGAGTGCTTCTGATAAAGATCTCCAATTCGTCGATTTCCAGTCGGTGGTGCATTTAGATCCCAAGCGACCGCATGTGCAGATGACCAATGTCCGTGAGGTTGCGCACCTATGTCCAGTGCGGAACGAATTACCTCACCCGTGTTGTGGCGCGATCCGCGCACTTTAGCAAATTCCCAACCTGGTCCCAGATACCGAGTACGCATTTCGACATTAGCTTGAAAACCACCAGCTGCCAGTACCACCGATTCACAATCCATCAATTTGAAACCATCCTGGTTTTTTATCTCGATGCCTGAAATAGCTCCGGTAGAGTGGGTAAGTAACTTTGTCATTTTCGACCCATACTCAACGTTAATCCCAAGTCGTTCCGTGGCGGTGAAGAGTGAATCAGAGAGTCCTTCACCGCCGCCAACGGCCTCAGTTATCATTCCACCCCAAAACTTCAGGATGCCGTCTACCTCATATGCCTGTCTGCCATACATGAGGACCCAACGCACAGAAGCATAGTCGCGCATCCATTTCACTGTGTCGAAGGCGTTGTCTACAAGTGTCACGACCATCTGTTCATCGGCGAGCCCCTCGCTTACGCGTAACAGATCGTCTGACATGCTCTTGCGCGGGTAGGTACCAACGTCAATCTTCTTAATCTCTTCTGCAGATAGATCTGGTATCAGTTGTTGGATGTCGGAGAGGTCATCATATGGGTATCGGAATCCACCTCCCGTAAAGAACGTGTTGCCACCTCTTTCTTCATAGGAGGCTTTCTCGATGACGGTAACGTCTGCACCGTGCTCATGTGCGGAGATTGCTGCACATAAGGCAGCGTTGCCTGCACCAATCACAATTACTCTATTTTGAGTCATCGGTTGGACCTCATTAGCCATCACTAATGATCGAGTTTGTCGTCACTAATTTTTCCCGTAAGGAAGCAATATCATCAGCTGTGTAGCCAAGTTCAGCTAATATTGCATTACTATCACCACCGAATACGGGCCCCGACCGGGTAGGAACTTGGGATCGCCGCTTGAAACGCCAAGAAGGCCTGGCTGTAAGATGATGTCCCGCGATTTCATGATGCACCGAAATAAACATGTCACGCGAGATTAAGTGAGGATCTTTACTAATTAGTAATGGAGTAAGTACAGGCGACGCGTCAACACCGACATTTTGGAGGGTGAGGGCGGTGCTTGTAGCATCTTGCGTTTTGGCCCAATTGGTGATTATTTGATTGATCGTGTTTTCATGGGTATTTCTTCCGCTTGCACTGACATAGTCTGGGCTTTGCAAGCCATCAATCCCTGTAGTCTCCACGAATGCTTGCCATTCCTGATCCGTTCTACATGAGAGAGCCAGCCACATATCATTTACGTACCCTGCAGGTTCTCGATCTGGTCCGAGAACGGGTCTCATATCATCACTAGGGCGGCATTCGAATATACCGTGCGGTGCAAATGTAGAATGCTCGGCACCGGACCGGATAGAAAGTGAGGATCCTAATTGCTCGGCTACAATAAACTCACCAATTAATCCTGTAATTCCATCCCGTTGTGGAATCAGACAATAGCTTCCCTTACCAGTTGTCATTCGATTTATGAGTGCCGCGGCTACTGCAGCTCCGCACGTAGCGCCCGCAATTGGATCTCCATAAGATATACCGGACTTATGAGGCGGTCCGTCTTTATAGCCTTGCAAAGCGACTAACCCGCCCATTTGCTCAATAGTGGGGCCAAACCCGACACGTGCGGCATCAGACCCTTTATGACCGAATCCAGGCATAGATACATAGATGATATTGGGATTAAGTTGTTTTAAATCTTCGTAACTTAAGCCATTCTTATCTGCGACGCCAGAAGACCAATTCTCTATGAATATGTCTGCTGACTTAATTAACTCCTTAAGCGCTTTCATACCTTCGGATTGCTTGATGTCCAGAATCAAGCTACGTTTCC
>Ga0066372_10000281_pt1 | contig 18710 bp, 21 predicted proteins | sample Knorr_S15_td_250_FD_77011 | JGI IMG/M metagenome (GOLD analysis project Ga0066372, IMG submission 77011) | Marine microbial communities from Southern Atlantic Ocean transect - Knorr_S15_td_250_ad_251m_LV_A | ecosystem: Environmental > Aquatic > Marine > Oceanic | place: Southern Atlantic ocean... | reverse complement strand
ACGGATCAGGAAGGCATCTTCAGAGTCGTAGTTAAAGACTAGTATGTGACAGCTATATTGTAGAGATCTTTACTGTCTTGAGTATGTCGCAATGTATAGCAAAAGTCTTCATCGTTAAATAATTCGGCTAGTCCCGCCAGGACTTTTAAGTGCTCATCTGTTTTTTGCTCAGGTACTAACAGTACAAATAGTATGTCTACGGGTTTTCCGTCAACGGAATCAAAGTCAATCGGATTATCTATAGTAATTAGGGCACCTACAATCTTCTGGCAGCATGAAACACGACAATGCGGGATTGCTATACCGTCGCCTAGCCCAGTGCTACCTAATTGCTCTCTTGCCACAAGAGCATTGAAGATCTCGTCCGCTTTCAGTAATTCATTTTGTTGGGCAACCAGCTCGCTAACATTAGTCAAAACTCTTTTTTTACTCACGCCTGTAAGCTTAGCTTGGCAAAGTCCAGGTGTTAGTATTTCATCTAATTGCATTGCTTTGTTTACTCATTACGGATCAAGTTTATTTGCTATCCAATTTTCAATCGGATTTGGAATGGTTTGTGTGCAGGTTGTTACTAGCCCAGCCGTTTTCTTTCGTTTGAAGGTGGTATAGATAGGGAGCCGCGGTACTTAGCGATGGTACGTCTAGCCACGTTAATCCCCTTTTCTTCAAGTAATTCTGTAATCTTATTGTCGCTAAGTGGTTTGCGCGCATTTTCTGCTGCGATCAGTTTTTTTATAATGGCGCGAATCGCTGTTGATGAGCATTCCCCTCCTCCCTTAGTGGTGACGTGACTTGAGAAAAAGTACTTAAGTTCAAAAATCCCCCGCGGAGTATGCATATATTTCTGCGTGGTCACCCGTGAAATTGTAGATTCATGCATATTCACGGCTTGAGCTATATCGTGCAGCACTAGGGGTTTCATCGCTTCTTCACCATATTCGAGGAAACCTCTCTGGTGCTCAACGATGCATACAGCTACTTTTATTAATGTTTCATTGCGACTTTGTAAACTCTTGATGAACACACGTGCTTCCTGCAAATTATCTCGTAGATAATTTCTCTCTTTATCCGAGTCAGTTCTCTTAACTAGTGAAGCGTAATTATTATTAATTCGTATTTTGGGAGTTGTATCAGGATTGAGCTCTACCCTCCATTTTCTTGTCTCCGTCTGTTTGGAGACGATCACATCAGGAACAATGTAGGAAGTAGATGGAGGAGAAATATTGGCGCCCGGTCGCGGATCTAAGTTTTCGATTATGGATATTGTCTCGCTTAGTTCTGCCTCTTTAAGTTTTGTCCGTCGCATCAGCTGCACGTAATCTCTATGGCCGAGTAAATGTAGATGCTCTTTAATGATTAATTTCGCATTCTGAATGTATTTAGCTTGCTCGGGATTGTCATATTGGCTTAACTGGATCAATAGGCACTCGGCCAAGTCGCCGTATCCTACGCCGATAGGATCGAACTGCTGAATGCGATGGAGTACTGCAAGCACTTCGTCTAATTCAATTTCGAATTCTTCTGAAAACCCTTCATGGATAGATTGAATATCTACGGTAAGCATTCCATTAGCATCAATAGCATCAATAATGGAAAGAGCAATCGATTTATCTTGCTCGGACATTGGAGTTAGGTTTAGCTGCCAGAGCAGATGGTCCTGCAACGTGTCTACTGTGGTGTTGCGTAATTCGAATTCACTAAAACTAGGATCAAACGAAGGGATCGAAGAAAACGTACTTGGATAAATATCCTCCCAGTTACTATCAACTGCTAATTCACGAGGAATTTGTTCTTGCCAACCATGATCTTCTCCTTTCAATGGTTGGTTATTAGATAGCTCTGTGGCGGATTGCTGAGTGGGGTTGTTAAGCAGGTTGTGGTTTGATTCCTTGTTAAAGCTAATATCTTCGTCTTCGTTATTTTCAATTAATTCCAGCATTGGATTGGATTCCAAGACTTGGTGAATTTCTTGTTGGAGGTCCAGGGTAGAAAGTTGCAGTAGACGTATGGCTTGCTGAAGCTGAGGGGTCATGGTCAATTGCTGACCGAGCTTTAGCTGAAGCGAAAGTTTCATGGGCAACACTACTTGCAGGCAGAGAGAAATTTGAAATCGAGAGCAGTGATCCGTGAAAATTTGGCCCACTGGAGAACGCAGTATAGCAATAACAAAGCCTGAATTGCATAGGAATTTGAGCCATATTAGTGGGCCAATTTTTATAGTTATATTTTAAACTGTTCTCCTAGGTACACTTCGCGAACTTTCTCATTATCGAGAATTGAAGCAGAATCACCTTTGGCAATTATTTGTCCTTCACTAACGATGTAAGCTTTTTCGCAGATGTCGAGAGTTTCCCGAACATTATGATCGGTTAGTAAAATTCCAATGCCCTTGGCTTTCAAGTGCTGAATTATTTGTTTGATATCGCTTACTGATATAGGGTCAACCCCAGCAAAAGGTTCATCTAACAGAATAAATTTTGGATCAACAGCGAGAGTGCGAGCGATTTCAGCGCGGCGACGCTCGCCGCCGGACAAACTCATGCCTTTGTTATGTCGAATATGTTGGATTTTGAACTCATCAAGAAGGGATTCCAATTTTCGTTGTTTTTCATCCTTACCAAGATCTTTTCGGGTTTCTAGGATAGCTAGAATATTTTTTTCAACACTCAGCGTCCGGAATATGGAAGAGTCTTGGGGTAAATAGGAAAGCCCGTGCATTGAACGTTTATGCATGGGTAGGGAGGTCAGGAAATAATCATCGATTGATACCTCTCCAACATCTGCCCGAACAAGCCCGACAATAATGTAAAAGCAAGTAGTTTTCCCCGCTCCATTTGGGCCTAGTAATCCAACTATTTCACCTTGTTCGACACTAATCGAAACGTTGCGCACGACCTCCCGGCCTCTGTAAGTCTTGGCAAGATTTGCTGCTTTTAACATAATTTAATCTCGAGCAGTGCTCAGCGTTCCCTCACAGGGCCCCGTAGCCTCTCTGATCAGGTCTCTATTTGCTATATAAATAATTGCTTCGCAACTCATTGTAGAGTCAGGCGATTGGATGTCGGCATTGCCTATTAACTCAAGAATAGTTTCATTGGTTATCTCGTCAGTATAGAACAGCAAAGTGTTGCTAGTGCCGACAACAATAGATCCATCTTCATCGAGCTGTTGCTGATAATGTACTGGAGTTCCGCGCACCGTAACCCGTGTTAACTCATTAGTAGAGGCGCTATATTCGAATATAGCTTCATTGCCTAGAATTTCCAACGTACCTTGTGTCACTTTTACATTCTCAGTCATACCAAGTATTCGCGTGTTACCCTCTACACTCATAGTTGAATCGCCATCTGAGCTCCAAAGCACACGCTGATTTTTGTCTGATTCCAAAGACATGACGAACCCAGTGCTCAGGGAAATACAAACGAGTAGAAGGTGCCTCATATAGCTAGTTTGACATCTGCTCATAGCTTCCCTTGTTGTCACGACGAAAGAAAATTTCATCCGATCCTAGATCTGCTAACATGCCAATAGATGATTGTTTAAGGTTAGTGGTTACCAGAGTTACAGCCTGGTCAGTTTCAAGAGTTTCCATATCTAGGTCGAGCGACAGAAATTCAGTAGAAAGCACGGTCCTGTTGCCGAACTCATCGATGCTAAAGACTTCAACGTTGCCTGACAATTCAATTAAGTGTGCTGCTTCGGATCCCCTTAAAGTAGCTGAAATTCTGCCCGAATTAGCGACTATATTCCAACGAGAATCTCCCTGTTGATAGAGACGGATAAACGGTTTTTCTAAGTCGGTTCGGACATTATTATTATAATGGGTCTGACTAATAGCCTGTAAAGTATAATGGACCGTACCATCTCTCGCGTACAGAACGGTATTTATACCCTCTGAATAGGCATCAAAATACAAGTCCGCCCGGTCTAGCGGATTGACGCTATCGTTACTAATAGGGTCGAAGGAACTAATAGCCATAAATAGGCCAATAGCAATAAGCGCGGGAATCAGAAAAAGAGAGAGTCGTTGCATAGCGCTTGGTCTGGCAATGGACATCTAAAGCTTAACACGAAAGTAGTGGCTTGGTTTGTAGAATCAAAGTGCATTATAGCCAGAGCACAGCTATGGCCCAAGGAATCGCTCATAGTTGCCCTGCGCATTAAGAATGAAGTCAGCAATTTCTCTTACTGCTCCGCTACCACCCTCAGTTTCTGTTATAGCTTGAACTGAGGATTTCACCAAGGTGTGCCCAAGGGGAACGCTGAAGCTAGATCCAACCATTTGCAACACTGGAATATCGGGGAGATCGTCACCTGCATATCCTATTTCTTCGAAATCTAGACCGGTTGCTTCCATTATCTCGGTAAGTACATTTAACTTATCTTGCCTGCCTTGGACCAGCAGTTCAATTCCTAGATCATGGGAGCGTTTTTCCAGTAATTTTGAAGTTCTTCCAGTGATTATTCCCACTTCCACACCAGTTTCAATGAGCATTTTGATGCCGTGACCATCCAGAGAGTGAAATGACTTCATTTCTTCACCTGAGTTTGTAAAGTAAAGTTTTCCATCGGTTAATACGCCATCAACATCTAACAATAATAATTTCAATTTTTTAGCAGCGGTTTCTGCTATAGACTCTTCGGTATTAAAAATCATAATGCAGACTCAGACTACATTCGCGATAAGTAAGTCATGCATTTTTACGATACCTTGAATTTGTCGATCTTTACCTTCCACGATGAGAACGTAGACATTTGTATCCTGCATAATCTGTGCAGCTTCTGCTGCCAATGAATTGCCTCTGACGGACTTATAGTCGGGTGACATAACATCTTTTATCTTAGTTTTATGAATGTCTTTGCCAGCATCTATGGTTCTCCTAAGATCTCCATCGCTAAATACACCTATTATTCCTCCAGACCTACCGATTACCGTCGTCAAACCAAAGCCTTTTTCGCTCATCTCGAGTAGTGCGTTTGCAAGCGTAGTATCAGCAGATACCTTAGGTATTTCTTCACCGGAATGCATGACATCTTTTACTTTTACTAACAAACGGCGACCCAGTTTTCCCCCTGGATGGGACAACGCGAAATCGTTATGGGTAAAACCTCGGGCTTCGAGCAATGCCATTGCCATGGCATCTCCCATTACCAGGGTCGCAGTGGTACTCGATGTGGGCGCTAGCCCTAGTGGGCAGGCTTCTTCTTCAACATGAACATCTAGATTACAGGTAGCGGCCGTTGCCAGTTCAGATTGAACATCGCCTGTTAACGTTATGAGAGGTATACCTTTTCTCTTTAGTACAGGTAGCAATGCTGTGATTTCTTCTGTAGAACCTGAATTCGATATAGCGATAACTATATCGTTAACTGTGATCATTCCTATGTCTCCGTGACTCGCCTCAGCTGGATGAACATACATCGCAGCAGTACCGGTACTCGCTAAGGTGGCCGCGATTTTCCTTCCGATATGACCGGATTTCCCTATGCCAGTGACGACTACCCGACCTTTACATTCAAGAACAAGAGAACATGCTCGTTCGAAATCACCACCAATACGGGATTCAAGAGCACTTACGGCTTCCTTCTCGATCTTAATTGTGCGAATTGCACTGGCGATGAGTGGGGACTTTGAGTTCATAATTAGATTAAAAGTCTCGGGAGAGAAGAACGGGTTTAGATTTGTACTTGAATCAGCATAACCGTAAACCAGCCGCAGTAAATTGACAAGAAGATCAAGCCGCACAAACGTCCGATCATCTTATTTTGTTTGATCCCACGGTAGCAATAATAGGTGAGTAACAGAGTCAGTACTAGCACTACTAAATAGTCGCGGCTCAATAGTGAGGGATCAATAGGTCCGGGGCTGAACAAACCAGGAAAAGGGAGTACAGTAAGTAAATTCAGGATATTTGATCCGAATATAGTTCCAAATACCAAGTCGTGTTGACGCTTCAATGTACACTCTACCGCTGTAGCTAATTCCGGTAAGCTGGTGCCTAGAGCAACGATGGTTAGCCCAATAATGGCAGTTGACACGCCGAGGCTTACGGCGATAAAAGAAGCTGCCCGCACAAGAAGTTCGGCAGAACCAATTAAAAATACTAATCCCAGTAAAAAATAGGCTATCGCCTGTAGCTTGCCTATGGAGGGGGGATCTGCCTGCTTTGATTTAGATGGAGCATCAGATCTTTTATTGATTAGTTGGTAAATCAATAAAGCTGTAAGTCCTAATAATATCAAAGCATCGAACAGGCCGACGTACAAGTTAAATAGGAGCGCCCCAGCGACTAGTGTAACCAACAGTAATGTGGGTATTTCATCAACAATCAAATAGGCTGGTTTGAATGGTAAATTGATCAAACTGTCAGGTGGTTTCAACGGACTAATAAGGGCGGCTATCCCAAGAGCTACACCGACATTGAAAAGGTTGGAGCCAAGTGCGTTCCCTATTGCTAATTCTGGTTCGCCTGCCAGGGCCGCGATGGTAGACGAAAACATCTCTGGCGCGGATGTGCCGAATGCGACAATAGTAAGACCTATCATCAAGGGGGGTACCCCAAGGCTGCGAGCTAAAGCTGAGGCCCCTTTCACGAGCCAACGGGCTCCCAAGGTTAATCCAATGAATCCAAGGAAGATAAAGGCTGTGGCTGGGAGAATACTTTGCAAAATTCTGTGCTTTCGATAAAGCCGGTAATTAGAAGGTTCTTTGGTCCTGTTTGCAAGTAATAATTTATTGCGGTACGCAATTAATGTAGACTGGCCTTCCTCAACCATGGTTCAGTCCTTATTGCGGTCTGAATGCCTATGCTTAATATGCTTTCAGCGGATAATCAAAAGAGATTGATTGACATGTATGTGAACCCATTTTTCGTTGTGGGCTAATGAGAGGTAGACTGATGAAATTATTTAACAATACTTTGGCAATGTTGTGGTTTTTTATGGGTATGCCAAGCCTGCTCTATGGGCAGGAGCTAACGGCTATCGAGACTGCTGAATTAGGTGTGGAAACGCTGCTAGAAACTGTCATTGAGTCTAAAGATTTTTTCCTCACTGACAGGAATCGTTATTTTGCAGCTGTGGAAGAAGCTGTCAGCAATACTGTTGATTTCAATGCAGTGGCAGAAGTGGTTATGTCACGTTACGCGGACTTAGCTACTGCTGAACAAAAGCAACGATTTTCAGATATCTTGAAAAACACGTTGACCCGTTTTTATGGTGCAGCGTTGGTATCCTATAACGGTCAGGAGTTGGTTTTTCTTCCTTCGACCAATCCTGAGGGTGACTCAAGGGCTGATACCGTGGTCGGCATGGAGCTACGTGGCGGCGACAGTAATCTTACGCTTCAATATCAGATGTTTCTCAATGAAAACGATGAATGGAAATTGAAAAACCTAAGTCTAGCGGGAATAAACCTTGGTCGTCAGTACTACACCCAGTTTTCAGCCTTAATGACACAACACAACAACGACATCGATCTGGTACTTGAAAACTGGAAATAGTCGGAACCGTAACTTTTTGTAAGGGTTAATTCTTGGATTCAGATCAGATTAGGCAACTGTTGTCCGAATCAATGCCGGACTGTGAGATTGTCATCGAAGGCATTGATGGTAAGTATCTTGTTACAGCGATCGGAGATATCTTTGAAGGGCTCACCGCAGTGAAACGACAGCAAATTGTCTACCAGATTCTCAATGAGCATATCGTCAGTGGAGTCATTCACGCGGTAACCATGCGTCTAATGACTGAAAAAGAGCGAAATGCTTCCTGATATTTAGACCCAGTCCTCGATTGAAATGGATAAGCTAATTATAAATGGGGGTGTGAGCCTCGAAGGAGAGATTCGAATAGCCGGAGCTAAGAACTCTGCGCTACCTATACTTGCGGCTACATTACTGACCCACGATACAGTACAAATTTGCAATCTCCCGCATTTGTACGATATTACAACGATGATTGAGCTTTTGGGATGCATGGGCGTGCAACCGATTATTGATGAGAAGCTCAATGTCGAGGTAAACAGCAGCTCCATTCAGGGTTTCAGCGCTCCCTACGAACTGGTCAGAACTATGCGCGCGTCAATTCTAGTATTAGGGCCTCTGTTGACCCGATACGGGAAAGCAGAAGTTGCACTTCCCGGTGGATGTGCTATTGGAAGCCGCCCAGTGAACCTCCACATTAGTGCATTAGAAGCGATGGGCGCTAACATCATAGTGGAAGATGGATATATAAAGGCCTCGGTGGATGGCAAATTGAAGGGAACTCACCTATTCATGGATTTGGTAACTGTAACAGGAACTGAAAATGTGATGATGGCGGCAACTTTGGCCAAGGGACAAACTATTATAGAGAACGCCGCCCGCGAACCTGAGGTGGTTGATCTTGCCAACTGTATGGTCAAGATGGGAGCTGATATTACTGGGCATGGTACCGATACCATTGTCGTTAATGGCGTCGAGGAACTTAGGGGCTGCACTTATTCTGTAATGCCAGACCGCATTGAGACTGGTACCTATCTCATTGCAGCCGCGGCAACCCGTGGACATATAAAGATTAAAGATACTAGACCTGACATTTTGGAAGCTGTGCTAAGTAAGCTCGAACAAGTTGGTGCCGAGATTAACTTAGGCGAAAACTGGATAGAATTGGATATGCGTGGGAAGAGACCCAACGCGGTATCATTGCGCACCGCGCCTTACCCAGCATTTCCAACCGACATGCAGGCGCAGTTCACTGCCTTGAATGCCGTAGCAAATGGAACTGGTTCTATTACAGAAACCGTGTTTGAAAATAGATTCATGCACGTTCACGAGATGAATCGCATGGGCGCTTCTATTCGAGTAGAAGGAAATACAGTAATAGTGGAAGGTGTGAAATCATTAAAAGGAGCACCAGTAATGGCGACAGACCTGCGGGCATCTGCCAGTCTAATTATTGCTGGTTTGGTATCTGAGAATGAAACGAGTGTGGATCGAATTTACCACATTGACCGTGGTTACGAATGTATTGAAGAGAAGCTTCAACTGCTGGGAGCGCAGATTCGCAGGGTGCCTTCTTGATTCTCTTATCGCTCTCATTTGATCGTAAAAAGTAAGTGAACAAGCATATGACTTCCCAAAACCTAATTATAGCTTTAACCAAGGGTCGTATACTGGAAGAGACGTTACCACTATTCCGGCAGGCCGACATTGTACCTAAGGAAGATATCTCCAACAGTCGTAAACTGATCTTTGAAACTAACCATGAGAATGTGAAGTTGATGGTAATTCGCGGTTCGGATGTGCCCACCTATGTTGAATTTGGCAGTGCGGATATGGGAGTGACAGGGAAAGATTTGATTCTTGAGTATGGAAGTGAAGAATTCTACGAGCCATTGGATTTAAAAATCGCAACTTGTCGATTGATGACGGCTGAACCAGCGGTATCAAATCCAGTTTCTGATAGGCTCAGGGTTGCCACTAAATTCACGAATATCACTAAAAAATATTTTGCCGAGCGGGGTAAGCAAATTGAGCTTATTAAGTTGAATGGAGCGCTGGAGTTGGCACCATCGCTTGGATTGGCAGACTCCATAGTAGATATAGTGGATACTGGGAAAACGCTCAAAGCTAATGGACTGGAAGCTAAAGAGTTAATAGCTAACATATCTTCCCGGGTTATTGTCAATAAGGCTTCTTTGAAAATTAAAAATGCTGTAATCCAGGACATCCTTGCTAAGTTGCGAGAAGCTGTAGAGGCACGGCTGTCTCGACGATAAACATCCACAAATAGAACGAATTACCATGGTTGATTATTCTCTCACAATAACGCGGTTATCTACCGCTGACGTAAGTTTTGAGCAAAAGCTAGGCACTTTGCTCGAAAGAGAAATGCTATTGGCTCCTCAAGTCACCAACACTGTAAGTGAGATCCTTGACGCGGTTCGGTCTCGGGGGGATGAGGCCGTAATGGAATACACTAATAGGTTCGATGGCTTTTCAGCCAATTCGATTGCAGACTTGTTAGTAACCCAGGAGCAGATGGCCGAATCACTAGATCGGACGCCAGCCAAGCAGCGCCACGCGCTCTCGCATGCTGCTGAACGGATCCGTCGTTACCATGAAAAACAGAAACAGTCTTCGTGGCACTATGAAGAGTCAGATGGGTCAGTTTTTGGCCAAAAGGTAACTCCCTTAAAACGGGTTGGCGTCTATGTGCCTGGCGGCAAGGCGAATTATCCATCTTCGCTATTAATGTTGGCGATTCCTGCCCAGGTAGCAGGAGTCAAAGAGATTATAGCCACAGTGCCTACAGCCTACGGTGATGAGGGACAGTTGGTCTTTGCTGCCGCCTCACTGGCTGGAATAAGTCAGTTGTATACTATTGGAGGAGCTCAAGCTATAGCTGCATTGGCTTTTGGTACTGAAACAGTTCCTTGTGTAGATAAAATAACGGGTCCTGGAAACATCTACGTTACTGCGGCCAAAAAGCAGGTCTATGGGGAAGTAGGCATTGATATGCTGGCAGGGCCATCAGAGTTAACTATCATCTGCGATGGTACGACTGATCCCAATTGGATTGCTATGGATTTGTTTTCGCAGGCGGAACACGATGAACAGGCTCAATCGATTCTGATTAGCACCTGTAACGGCTTTCTGGACGATGTTCAAGCGAGTATTAATAAGCTTTTGCCAAAGATGGAGCGTCGAGAAATCATTAAAGCTTCATTAGTTAATCGAGGTATTTTCATACTGGCGGAAGACATAGAAAAGGCTGCAGTCGCAAGTAATATAATAGCGCCCGAACATCTTGAAATTTCCGTAGATGCTCCCGAAGCAGTGCTCAGTTACATAGAAAACGCGGGTGCAATCTTCTTAGGCAGGTATACTGCGGAATCTCTTGGTGATTACTGTGCCGGGCCTAGCCACGTGTTGCCGACATCTGGTACTGCTAAGTTTTCTTCAGTTCTAGGAGTGTATGATTTCCAAAAACGAAGCTCTGTAATTAACTGTTCACCTGCTGGCGCCAAAAAGCTTGCTATAACAGCTGCGGAATTGGCACGTAATGAAAACTTAGAGGCTCACGCGTTATCTGCTGAATATCGGCTCGAAGAGACGTTCAATAGTGATAAACCATGAAACCGAAGTTCAAAGAAGTAGAATGAGTTAGCGAGTGAAAAAGCGGCCATTCAATACCCAGAACACTTTATCTCTCTAGGTTTCAATAATTAAAGCTTCACCAAAGCCAAGAGTGACTGGCAAATTAAATGTCTGACCATTACGGTAGACCTGCACGGTAATCGTATCACCCGGTTTTTTATTACGAATTTCCATCATAATGTTCTGGCCATCGATAACAGGCGTTTCTTCGACTCGCGTAATCACATCCCCTGGTTGAATTCCGGCGCGTTCAGCTGCTCCGCCTGTGTCCACGTTTTCGACGAGCATACCGCGAATATGATTGACCCCAAAAAACAGTTGGCTGGATCGTTCATTTAATGCTTCGCCGGTCAGTACTCCCAAATAACCTGAATTAGCAGCAATGGCTTGCTTCACCAGTTCTTCCATGGCAGAAACTGCGGTGCTAGCGGGAGTGGCGAACCCTATTCCTTCGAAATTGCCTGATTCTGAGAAAATGGAAGAGTTAAGCCCGACTAGTTTTCCATTAGTATCGATCAAGGCGCCCCCCGAATTACCGGGGTTGATAGCAGCATCGGTTTGAATGATAGAGATTGATGAATTAGGGTTGTGTGTAAGGGCACTAACAATACCTTGTGATACAGATTGTCCTATATTTCTCGGGTAGCCAATTGCAAAAACAATATCCCCAACTTCCAGTTGTTTATCATCACCGATTGCAATTGGAGCCAGGTCATCCATATTAATATGTAAAACTGCCAAATCATTAGCTTTGTCCCATGCAATTACAGTCGCTGGAGTGCGCCTGCCATCACTAACAGTAACTTCTGTATCGAAAGCGTCGAACAAAGTATCAACGACATGCAGGTTAGTTAGAATAAAACCTTGCTCGCTGACAATAACACCTGAGCCAAGACTGGCCCGCTCTCCTAGATAAAGGTTTACCCTGTCTTCAGCTGCACGTTCAACAGACTCGACGTTTACGCTCGTCGCATTGATGCTGACAACAGAAGGGGCGGCTTTACTGATTGCGTCTGCAAATGAGGCAGTGTTACTACGAGGTTCCTGAGTTTTTGAAATATCAGCCGTTTGTCGGCTAAATTCACTAAGTTGTTGATATTGAGTATAAACAAGAGCTACCAGTACACCGCAAATTATAGGCCAGCTTGTAAAATGAAGTATTCTTAGTAGCTGCTGCATTTGACAGGTACCTGAATTGACAGAGTAACTCTATGGTATGATTCTCACTTGAACCCAATATACAGCGTTGTCGGAGTCCTTTCCAATGTCTGTTAGCCTCAAAGAACTGGAATCTGAGCTCAATACTCTATTAATACCTGAACAATTCACCGACTATTGTCCAAATGGACTTCAGCTGCAGGGTTGCTCTGAAATCAAAAAAATTGTAAGTGGCGTTACTGCCTGCCAAGCTCTTATCGATGCAGCTGTGGAGGTTAATGCAGATGTGTTATTGGTTCATCACGGATATTTCTGGCGTGGTGAGGATCAAACTATAACTGGTTTGAAAAAAAATCGAATCCAATCGCTTCTGGAGCATGAGATCAGTCTTTTTGCTTACCACTTACCACTGGATGCTCATAAAGAACTCGGTAATAACGTACAGCTTGCTCAGAAGTTAGATTTTGTTGTAGAAGATGTGCTTGATAAAAGTGCAAAAAATCCAATTGTGTTTAAGGGCAGACTACAGAAATCCCACACTTTCAATGATTTTATGCATTTTCTCGCAGCGCGCCTGGAGAGGGAGCCAATAGGAATAACAGGTTCAACCGAGAAAATAAGCACCATAGCCTGGTGCACTGGGGCAGCACAAAAGTATATCGAAATGGCCGCAGAGGCGGGAGTCGATGCCTATCTGACAGGAGAAATATCAGAACCTACAGTGCACATCGCCAGAGAAACAGGGCTACATTTTTTTTCCGCTGGACATCATGCTACAGAACGTTATGGTGTGCAGGCCATTGGTGATTATCTGGCGCGTAAATTCAACATTTTCCATGAGTTTATCGATATTGATAATCCCGCGTGAATATTGTTCACTCCGTATGTCCAAAAATCACAGTAACAATTTGTTAAATTATTTCTTCCTCTTCCAATAGTTCTATTACCCGGCGAAGGCATTCTTCGATCGACAATTCGTTAGTGTCCAGCTTTAGGTGAAAAACTTCGGGTGGACTGTAGAGAAAGGAAAGTCCAGGGACGTCTGTTGATTCAGACCCTTCAGCGGCGGCGTACAAACCGCTGGGGTCACGCCGTATGCAGACTTCCATAGGTGGATTTAGGTAGATGATATAGCAATTATTCTTGCCGATTACGCTCAAGGCGTGTTCCCGAGAGTCGGCGTTCGGAGCCACGAAAGAAGCACAACAGATTATTCCAGAATCGTTAAGAAAACGGGCGATATGGGCACTCCGTCTTAAATTTTCAGCCCGACCTTCTGCGTCACGCGGCAGATCCTTACTGATACCAAGGCGCATTGCTTTGCCATCCAGAACGGTGCTGATAAGACCTCGATCGAACAGTTTACGTTCCAGCCCGTGGGATAATGTCGACTTGCCGGATCCGGATACGCCGATGAACATCACCGTGACCGATTTCTGCCCGTAGCGCGCAGTGCGCTCTTCTTTGGATACGTGGATGCTATGCGGTTCGTTTAGTTGAGCCTTGGGCTGCTGCTCACAATGAATCATCCCGGCTCCAGCAGTGACATTACTGAGGCGATCAATAAAAATAAACCTGCCAGTGGAGCGATTATCTTTATAGTCATCAAACGATAATGGTTGGTCAACGGTTACTTCTACACGCCCAATCTCGTTCAGTTCCAGAGCTGGAGCAGGATTCTCTTCAAGTGTGTTCACATCGATCTTGTTAAGAATTGTTTTCACCTGGCCGCTTACTGTCTTAGTACCCAGTTTTAAGTCGTAAAGTTTACCTGGGATTAAAGGGCTTTCTTCCATCCAGACCACTGTGCTTTCAAAACTGTTGCGGTTTATTGGCAAGTTATCTGAGTGAGCAATGACATCACCGCGACTGACATCGATTTCGTCCTCCAGAGTCAGAGTGATAGCCATATCAGTATGGGCAAGCTCCAGTTCCTCGTCATATGTCACAATTGATTTAACCTTGCTGTGCTTTCCGGAAGGTAGCACTATAATTTCGTCACCCTTACGAATCACGCCTGAGGCGATCGTTCCACAGTACCCCCTGAAGTTGAGATTGGGTCGATTTACATACTGAACTGGAAATCGGAAATTCGAATAATTTCTGTTAGCAGAAATTTCAACTGTTTCTAGGAGTGGCATTAACGCACTACCATTATACCAGGGCATATTCTCACTTGGATTGACCACATTGTCCCCGTTCAGTGCTGAAAGTGGGATGAAATGGAAATCTTTAGTATCCAGGTTTTCGGAAAATTCCAAATAATCTTGTTTAATCGAATTGAAGACACTTTGTTCATAATTAATTAGATCCATCTTGTTAATGGCAACGATGATATGTTTGATGCCTAACAGCGATGCGATAAAGCTGTGGCGACGAGTCTGCGTTTGAACTCCGTTCCTAGCATCAATGAGAATAATAGCTAGCTCACATGTTGAGGCGCCGGTTGCCATGTTACGTGTGTATTGGTCATGCCCTGGTGTATCCGCGATAATGAATTTTCGTTTCGACGTGGAAAAATAGCGATAGGCCACATCAATTGTAATACCTTGCTCCCTTTCAGCTTGCAAACCGTCAACCAGCAGAGCAAGATCTAGTTTTCCTCCTGTAGTACCAGATTTCACGCTATCCGCTTTTATTGCGGCCAATTGATCTTCATAAATCATCTTGGAATCATGTAGCAGCCTCCCAATGAGAGTGCTCTTGCCGTCATCGACGTTGCCACAGGTGAGCAAACGTAACAATTCCTTGCGCCCATGTTGTGCAAGGTAGATATTTATATCAGTGCTTATATGTTCAGACTGGTGAGGCACTAAAAATAACCTTTGCGTTTCTTTTCTTCCATTGAACCGGCCATATCGGTATCTATGAGACGACCTTGCCGTTCAGAGCTGGTGGTTAATAGCATTTCTTGGATAATTTCAGGAAGTGTGGTCGCAGTGGACTCGACAGCACCAGTTAACGGATAACATCCAAGTGTACGAAAGCGTACCATCTTGTTTTCGATTTTCTGACCGTCTGCGATTGGCATTCGGTCATCATCAATGAGTATATCCACTCCATCTACATTAACCACTGGTCTGGATTTTGCGTAATAAAGGGGAACGATATCAATGTCGTTTAGATAGATATACTGCCAGATATCAAGCTCAGTCCAATTAGACAGTGGAAAGACTCTTATACTTTCCCCTTTATTAATTTTACTGTTATAGATGTTCCATAATTCAGGACGCTGATTTTTCGGGTCCCAGACATGCTTTTTGTCTCGAAATGAAAAAACCCGTTCCTTCGCTCTCGATTTCTCTTCATCGCGACGAGCACCACCAAATGCCGCATCAAATTTGTATTTATCCAGAGCCTGCTTTAAAGCCTGGGTCTTCATCACATCCGTGTGCTTTTCACTTCCGTGTGTGAAGGGATTAATTCCTGCAGCTGATCTTGCACTGTTGATATAGACGATTAGCTCAAGTCCTAGCTTTCCCACCTGCTGATCGCGAAACTCGATCATTTCTCGGAATTTCCAAGTAGTGTCTATATGCATCAGGGGAAAAGGTGGTTTACCAGGATAGAACGCCTTTAATGCTAAATGCAGCATCACTGATGAATCTTTGCCGATCGAATAAAGCATCACGGGTTTTTCAAATTCAGCCGCGACCTCGCGAATAATATTAATACTTTCCGCTTCAAGTTGCTTCAGGTGCGTAAGGTTGTACTCAGACATCTAGTTTGTCACTTAGGCCAGCGATGCTTTAATTGGATAGAATCACTATGAGTTTCAGGGATGCTTCAGAAGGTTTACTTGGCCGGCTGAATAGGAATTTCTTCTTCGCTTACAGGCTTGGTTCTTTCCAAACCAAACTCTTCCGATAAAGCGCCTTTTTGCTTGGGGCTTTGTTTCGTAGCGTAGTCTTTTGGGGGGATCAAACCGCCAGTCTCCTCGGTAGACCCATTAGGATCAAAAACTGCATCAGTTTCAGCGGGCAATAATTTGCTGGCAACCTCGTTAGAGCAAAGATCTTGCGCACCACTAGCTAAATGTTGGTAAACCTCTTTATAACTCTCAGTCATGTGCTGCACTAATTCAGCGGTCATACTGAAATGATCGCTCACACTATCGCGGTATTCGTCGTGATTTTCCTTAAGAGTACTAATCTGATTTTCTAGTTCTTTTAGACGCGATGGGCCGATGTTAAGCTTACTCGCAAACAAAACTCCAACGACCACGCCAACCGCCAGACATGTAATCGCAGTTAAATAAATCATTAAATTCTAATTTCTTTTCTAACCATGGATTTAAGCTCGCCCCATATGTGCTTGGGGTCTAAGTATACCTTAATTTCGTAGCTGGCCTGTAATTACATTACGGCGAACCAGTAGGCAAAAAGTCTGCTGTAAGCCTCTAGATTTGGGGTATTTTGGAATCCGATCCCTTGAATATTGGCCGTCTCTTCGGTAGTATTCGCGCTCTCTTGAAATATGCCTGCGAATCTGAAGATGAAGACTTATAGTGCGAGACCCCTTGAAGTTGAGCAGAGCTGGGTTTTGATGGATGCAGATGGCCAAACGCTGGGCCGGATGGCTACTACGATTGCGACCCGATTACGAGGTAAACACAAGGCGGAGTATACACCGCATGTAGATACTGGCGATTATGTTGTGGTAGTTAATGCCGAAAAGGTTAGAGTTACTGGGAATAAGGCTGTCGACAAGCTCTACTATTCTCATTCAGGTTTTCCAGGTGGACTGAAGACTATTTCCTTTGAGAGACTATTGAAAAAATCACCTGAAAAAGTTATTAAACTAGCGGTTAAAGGAATGTTACCCCGCACTCCTTTGGGTCGCTCTATGTTCAGAAAACTGAAGGTCTATGCCGGGGCTGAGCATCCTCACACGGCTCAGAGACCGCAGACGGTTAAACTCTAAAGAGATTGGTAAAAACTTATGGCAGCTGTCCAATACTATGGTACTGGTCGTCGGAAGACATCAACAGCTAGAGTCTACTTAATTAATGGCAGTGGTAATATCACAGTTAATCGCCGCCCACTTGATGGCTACTTTGGCCGTGAAGTAGCTCGTATGATTGTCCGTCAACCCCTTGAACTGGTAGAAATGGCCGAGAAATTTGACATCAATGTTTCAGTTCGTGGAGGTGGTAGCTTTGGCCAGGCTGGAGCTATTCGACACGGGATTACTCGCGCGTTGATGGAATACGACAACGAGCTCAAACCAACTTTGCGAAAAGCGGGGTTCGTCACTCGAGATGCCCGTGAAGTGGAACGAAAGAAAGTGGGTTTACGCAAGTCTCGCAAGAAGCCACAATTCTCGAAAAGATGATCGAAAAGGTGACTCGAAAAGCGTCGACTTCAACGCTGAAGATCGACGTTTTTTTTTGATTGTAAATTAAATATTTATTATATTAATCAATATTTTACATCGTTTTTCCAACTTAGAGAGACTTGAATAAAAAGTAAGAATTTACTAATATCCAACCTGCTAGTTAATTGGAAAAGGATTCGCTAACTATCCTTGCGACAACTGGGCGTATTCCACTATAGCAGGGAGATAAGAATGCGCTTGAAGAGGTTTAAGAGTGGGAAACGACACTACCCTGCACAGAAGACTTAATTGAAATTTAGCTTGATCTCAAGGAGAAAATTAAGGTGACTGACGTCAGTTCTAATACTGGCCGCAGGAAGTTCCTCGTAGCTTCATCTTCGGTGCTCGGTACTGCTGGAGTAGTTGGGGCGACAGTTCCTTTTGTTGGTTCGTGGAATCCTAGTGCGAAGGCTCGAGCTGCAGGAGCGCCTGTTCGAATCGATATCAGTCGATTACAGGAAGGTGAGATGTTGGGGCCAATTCCAGCGTGGCGTGGTAGGCCTATTTTTGTAGTCAAGCGCAGTGCGCACGTTTTGAATACATTGAATGAGGATCTCGAACGATTGGCAGATCCGGATTCGCAGGAACCAGAACAGCCTGACTATGCTCAAAATGAATATCGGTCAAGAACCCCTGAATTAATGGTCCTGGTAGGCCTTTGTCCCCACCTGTTCTGTTCCCCCACTCCTCATATACAACTTCGCCCAGAACCGTTTGATAGTGAATGGCGCGGCGGTTTTTTTTGTCCCTGTCATGGATCTCGCTTTGACCTCGCTGGTCGCGTTTATGCTGGTTCACCTGCATCACGCAATATGCAAGTGCCTCCCTATGCCTTTGAAAGCGAGGATGTGTTGATCATTGGTGTTGATGGGCTTAACGCGGAATGAGTAACACCGAAAAAAGCATCAAGCCTGGGTGGTTCATCTCTAGAATAATTGGTCTGCGGGATTGGGTAGACCTCAGGTTGCCGATCATGGCTGCCTGGAAGAAACATATGAGTGAATACTATGCACCGAAGAACTTTAATATCTGGTACTT
>Ga0066372_10000280_pt1 | contig 18721 bp, 16 predicted proteins | sample Knorr_S15_td_250_FD_77011 | JGI IMG/M metagenome (GOLD analysis project Ga0066372, IMG submission 77011) | Marine microbial communities from Southern Atlantic Ocean transect - Knorr_S15_td_250_ad_251m_LV_A | ecosystem: Environmental > Aquatic > Marine > Oceanic | place: Southern Atlantic ocean... | reverse complement strand
GTGTAAAATCTGACGCAGTCCCTGCCCCTGTTAAATCCGCAAAAAATTCATCATAGCTTGCATCCAAATAACCAACATTAAGGTCGATTGAGAAATTTTGATTTATAATTGCCTCTAGCTCTAATTCGATACCTCTAAAAGTTGCCTCAGCAACATTATCAGTAACTGTAGCACGTCCTATTGCTGCAAGAGTGTCTGGAATATCAACATCGAATTGTTTATCGTCATACTGCATATCAAAGACAGCTACATTAACTCGTAAAGTATTGTCCATAAGGGTTGATTTTACGCCTACTTCAATATTGGTTACTGTTTCAGGTTTATAAGGTCTTACCGCACTAAACTGATTTCCCCATCTACCATTAAAACCACCACTCCTGTATCCTTCAGAATAAGATGCATAATAAAGGACGTTATCACTTTGCTGATAACTTAGAGCAACTTTTGGTGTAAATTTTGTCCAACTCTTTTTTGCAAACGTATCTATTGCGCCACAGTCAGGAAACGGTCCGCCCCCTTGACAAGCATGAGAATTCTTTTCTTCATCAATATATCTGCCGCCAACAGTTAATGTAAATTGTTCATTTATATCGTAATCAACTTCAAAAAATACAGCCATTGATTCAGTTTCCTGGTGAGTATAGGCGTAGATAGGAACTACTATCAATGGATCTAATCTTGGGACCGCTCCAAAGAGATCAAAGAAACCAATTCGACTCTCCATAGGAATAGAATATTCGGAATCCCATTTGTAAAGACCTGTAACAAAATTAAACTTTCCGTCTAAATCACTTGTTACTCGTAGTTCATGACTATCTTGTTCGTATTCAGCCCTTCTATCTGTATGATAAAGGGTAAGGGGTGTACCATCCCAATCCTGATCTACTTCTTCATCTGTAGTTTTTCTTCCGAAAATGTAATCTACCCTATAATTTTCAGAGATATCCCATCGGACCTCTAATATCCCAGTTTTACTGGCAAAAAAGGCATCTCTTCTTTTTGGCTCATTATTATAGACAGCCCATCTGTTTCCACTTTGTGGAACACCAAGGCCGGGTGAACATTGCCCATAAGCAGCACACCACCAAGTTCCGGCACCACCCATGTTTAAAGTAGTATGTGCATCTTGATCTTGTTGTTCGTCAGTAAAGGTTAATTCCATTTCTAAGTTTTCGCTTATAGAAAAAAGGCCATTTACAGTGACTTGATAATATTCTTCTCTACCTAGGTCTTCTCCATTAACCATATTTGTCAAAAAACCTTCCTTTTGTTCACGATGAGTGCCTGTTATCTTAAAAGCTGCAGTTTCATTACCAAAGTTAAATAAAGCATCTACTAGACTGGTATCATAATCGCCATAACCAACTCTTATTTTTCCTCCAATTTCTCCTGTGGGGCGTGTCCTTGTTAAATTAATAACACCTGCAACGGTGTTTCTTCCAAATAGTGTTCCTTGTGGACCTCTGAGTATTTCAACCTTTTCAAGATCAAACGTTTTCAACATAGCGCCGGAGTTTGCTCCAATAAATACACCATCTAAGACAACACCAGTTGTTGGATCAAAGTTTTTCTCCACGTCTGATACACCTATGCCCCTAATGAAAATAGCGGTAGGACTGCCAGGGCCTTGTTGAAGGTCATCTATTATAAGATTTGGTGAATCACCAGCTAAATCTCTAATGTCATTAGGAAATCTTTTATCCAAATCTCTCTGGCTAAGAGCACTCACTGACAATGCTGTTTCCTGGATATTTTCTTCCTTTTTACGAGCTGTTACGACTATCTCCTCTATCCCAGAGGATAGCTGAGTTTCTTGAGCTCTGATCTCCTGGAAAGATCCAAAAAAGTTGAAAGAGATTACAAAAGTAAATACAAAAAAAAGACGTGAAAAATTTTTCAATTCGACCTCCAAAAGAAAATAAATTTCGTAGATTCTAGTATGAAAAAAAGAATATTACAATTAAATATAAAGAAAATTAATGTGATCTGATTAAATAATTTTACAATGCCTTGTATTTGCTATCCCAGAATATTAGAGGATTTCTCTGCTTATAGTTAAAATCTATAACCTTACCAAGAATGATCTCATGGTCTCCTGCATCAAAAGTTTCTACCTTAGAACATGAAATCCAACCCACGACCCCTTCGATAACACAGTTAATTCCTTCTATCTTATGTTTAACTTTATCTAGAGAATGATCATTTTTTTTTGCCAAATGGACTGCGATAGACTTTTGGTTTTCCGATAAAAAGTTTATTACATAGTTCTTCTTATCCATTAACTCATCGTATAATTCTGAATCCTTATCTAAACACCAAAGCACTAATGGTGGCTCTAAAGATACTGAAGTATAAGAATTAACTGTTACGCCAAGAAACTTATTGTTTTTACTAGAAAATGTTATTGCAGCCACACCGGTAGCAAATCTTGCAAAGATTTGCCGGAGCTCTGTATTTGACTTATCCAACATAGAGAAGTTTAATTTATTATAACAGGAAGATCTGAATAACCTTTAACAAAACTAGATCTAATTCTTGTGGGTTCTCCAACTACTTCAATATTATCAAATCTCTTCATAATTTCTTCCCACAAAATTTCTAGCTGAAGATCTGCTAATCTATTTCCTACACATCTATGAACACCAAACCCAAAAGAAAGATGAGTCCTTGGTCTTTTCCTATCAATAATAAAAGAATTTGGATTTTTAATTACTTCTTCATCTCTATTTCCTGAAACATACCACATAATAACCTTGTCACCTTTTTTTATTCTTTTGCCTTGGAACTCAATATCCTCGAGAGCAGTTCTTCGCATATACGCAAGAGGAGTTTGCCATCTAATAATTTCAGGCACCATTGATTTAATTAAAGAATGATTATTTCTCAATTTATCGTATTGGTCAGGATTTTGATTTAAAGCTAGGACCCCCCCAGTCATTGAATTTCTTGTTGTGTCATTTCCTCCAACAATTAAAAGAATGAGATTTCCAAGATACTCCATTGGGTCCATGTTTCTAGTTGCAGGATTGTGAGCTAACATAGAAACCAAATCAGTTTTAGGTTCAGAATTAACTCTTTCATTCCATATACCTGTAAAACATTCTAAACATTCCATTAGTTCTTCTTGTCTTTGTTCCAAACTTTCTATAACGCCATCCCCTGGTCTTGCGGTAGCCACATCAGACCAACGTGTCAACTTTCTTCGGTCCTCAAAAGGAAAATCAAATAATGTTGCTAACATTCTTGTAGTTAACTCTATAGATACATGTTCAACCCAATTAAAAACTTCTTTTCTAGGTAAATTATCTAGGACATCTTGAGTCCTTTCTCTAATAGTTCCTTCCATATTTACTAAGTTGCTAGGGGCTACAACTGGGTTTACAGCCTTTCTTTGAATGTCATGTTTCGGCGGATCCATAGCTATAAACATTGGAGTTGTAAATTCTTCCTGTTGATCATTTAGAGTTATAGACCCTTCTGATGAAAAAATTTTGTAATTAGTGTCAACAGCCATAATGTCATTATATTTTGTAACAGACCAGTAAGGACCTATATCTTCATCAACACAAGCTTCTTTACAATAATGTACTGGATCCTCTTTTCTTAACCTTTCAAATAAAGGCCATATGGCATCATGCATAAATATATCAGGATTAGACATGTCAATTTCTTCTAAAGGTATTGATAATGGATCCATAGAAGGATTCCAAATATCAGGAAATAATAGATCTTTATCCATAATTACTCCGCTGCATGATTCTTATCATCAAACACAGAACTATCAGATTGAGACTCCGATTGTTCAGTTATTTGTCTTCCTAAAGCAACAACTTTTGGAATTTCTTCATCTTGAAGTTGTTTAAATTCTTTCTTTCTTTTCATAGCTTTTTCAATATAGGGTGCCAAGTCTTTCATTTTATTTTTTTGTCTATTTATTTCATTTTCTTTAAACTCAGGCATAACTTTTTTAGCAAAAAGTTCTAAGGATTCACATATATGCTCATGTTTATTTTTTCCGCTTTGCTGAATAAATGAAACCTGGTCAACACCTGCATCCTCAAATCCTTTCAGATGATTTCTTAAATCATCAGGTGTTCCAATACCTCCGACATCTTCTATAGGAATAGATCCCTTGGATGATTGAAAAGAATCCCATATATCTGTTCTTCCAGGTGTATGCTCACCAAAGATATAATGATGTCCTAATGCGTATCCAAAAAATTGGAAACCTTCTAATCCTCTTTTTCTCGCTTCTTTAGCAGATTTATGGACCGAGAAAGCAGTTACCATTGCAACATTGGGATTTACTGTATGACCAATGGGAACGCACTCCTCCTTAAATATACGGTAATAATCATCAACCCACAACTTTGCTTCAGACGGATCTACGAAAGCAAATGTAAGAGCTCCTATTCCAAGTTTTGCAGCCAACTTTATAGTTTCTCTGTTTGAGCATGCCACCCATATAGGGGGGTGTGGTCTTTGCACAGGTTTGGGAACAATGTTCCTGCATGGCATCGAAAAGAATTTTCCTTCATATCCTGGGTATGGGTCTAGTGCCATCATATTTGCACACTGCTCCACAGCTTCCATCCATTGATCTCTTTTTTCTTCCACAGGAACTTTATATCCACCCAATTCCAATAATGCAGAACTTTCTCCTGTACCCCATTCAACCCTTCCATTGGAAACTAAATCCAATGTCGAAATACGCTCCGCTACTCTTGCTGGATGATTATAATTGGGTGGCATTAAAACTATCCCATGCCCTAAACGAATAGATTTGGTTCTTTGTGAACACGCTGCAAGAAATACCTCTGGCGCGGAAGAATGAGAATATTCTTCTAAAAAATGATGTTCGACTTCCCAAGCGTAATCTATTCCAAGCTTGTCGGCTAACTCAACCTGGTCTAAAGCATCTTGAAATAAGCGTTGTTCAAGACCATCGTCCCATGGTCTTGGTAACTGATGTTCATAAAAGATTCCAAATTTCATGCCTCTTTATACACCAATACGTTTAAATTTTTCTATTCTTTTATTATTTTCCAAACTTTTTCAGCTGTAATGGGCATATTTAAGTTATTAGTATTATATTCTTTAAGTGCATCTAAAACAGCATTCACGTAGGCAGTAGTGGATCCTATCGAGCCTGCTTCTCCGCACCCTTTGGCGCCTAACATATTAGTGGTACAAACAGCATCTTCATTATACTCAATATTAAAATTAGGAAAATCATTTGCTCGTGGCATTTGATAATCCATATATGAACCATTTACCAATTGACCAGTCTCTTCTTCATATACAGCATGTTCAAACATCGCTTGTCCTAAGCCTTGGACAATCCCTCCATGAACCTGCCCTGCAACCAAAAGCGGATTAATTATTTTACCGAAATCATCCACTGCGGAATAATCCACGATATAAGTTCTTCCTGTGTCCTGATCGATTTCTACTTCACATACATGACATCCATTAGGATAAGTAGGGGCATTGTGTTCGTATGAACTCTCTCCATCAAGAATTTGGGTATTAGATTGGCCTTCAGCTATCCTTGCTACAGAATATAGGTCAATGTTTCTATTGGTTCCTTTTACTTGAAAATGGGGTCCTGCATCAGTAGTGTATTCTATTTCATCAACAGATACATCAAGCTCATTAGCAGCAATTTCTACACCTTTCCTTAACATCGTATTAGAAGCATCATCTATTGCCCCTGCTACCATGTAGAGAGATTTTGATCCTCCGGTTCCACCTCCTCCAGGAAGATCATCACTATTTCCAAAATGAATGCTTACATCTTCCACCTCTACTCCAAGTTTTTCGACAATTATTTGTGTCCATGCCGTTTCATGACCTTGCCCAGTTGCTTGTGTACCTGCATATACCTTAACTTTTCCTTCTCCTGAAATCACAACTCTAGAATTTTCTGAACCTTCCCCTTGAGTTCTTTCGGTATAGTAAGAAATTCCAATCCCTCGTAACTTATTTTCCTGAGATGATATTTCTTTTCTTTTTTCAAAACTCTCGTACGAAGAATTAATAAGAGAAATTTCTGTCGTCTTTTCAAAATCACAACTATCGAAAGGAATGATAGGTTCTGCAGTTTTTCCAAGATCTGATGGTTGCACAAAATTTTTGGTTCTTATTTCTATAGGGTTCATTCCTAAATCAGAAGCTGCTTGATCTACAAGTCTTTCAATAACATAACTAGCCTCAGGTCTTCCCGCGCCACGATAAGCATCAACGGGAACTGTGTTAGTGTAAACAACTTTCACTTTATTGTTGAGTACGGGAATTTTGTAAACTCCTACATGCATACCTGCGCCGGCTAAGGTAGGAATAAAAATGCCATATTGAGACAAATATGCTCCCACTGCCGCAACAGTATTTACTTGGACGCCTAAAAAATTGCCCTCACTATCCAAGGCTAAGGAAGCTTCGGTTACATGGTCACGTCCTTGAGAGTCGCTAAGAAAAGATTCAGAACGAGTGGCCGTCCATTTTACCGGTCTATTAAGAATTCTACTCGCATGCATAACGGCGATATATTCTGGGAAACACATCATTTTAAGACCAAATCCTCCACCCACGTCTTTCGTAATAACTTTAACTTTCTTTTCTTCTATATTCAGAGTATTTGCTAATCTCTCTCTCATAGCGTGGGATCCCTGACTCTCGACATATACTGTAAAACTCTCGTCATCCTTATTATAATCGGATAAAGCTGACCTCGGTTCTATTGGATTAACCACTATCCTATTATTAATTAAGTTCACTACTGAGATGTGATGGGCTTTAGTTTTGACTTCATCCCATTCTTTCTCAGATCCTATTTCCCAATCTACGGCACAATTTGAGGGGAACTCATTAAATAACAGAGGCGAATTTTTATCTAGAGCTTTGGCAGTATCTGTAACACATGGTAACTCTTCGTATGTGACTTCTATAAATTCCAAGGCATCAAGAGCTTGATTAAAACTCTCTGCTATTACAAAAGCTACAGGATCACCTACATGACGAACCCTATTTACAGCTAAAATAGGTCTTTTACTTGCGTTCATTGGAGTTCCATCTTTATTTTGTAAGAAATCAATGACAGACATATGACTTAAGCCTTCATTTTGAAGTCTTTCTCCCAAGAAAATGTCTATTACACCAGGCATTTTAAAGGCCTCATCAATGTTAATATTTTTTATGTTTGCATGTGCGTAAGGTGAACGAACAAATGCTCCGTGCACCATTTCTGGAAGTTTTAAATCGTCAGTAAACTGACCCTGGCCGGTAATAAATCTTATATCTTCAATTCTTGTAACCGGTTGTCCTACGGCAAATTTCATTTTCTTTTTCCTTCTTAATCTCGATAAGAATTATCTAGTCGATCAAGTTTGCGAATTAAAGCAGGCCAAGCTAACTGACCTATACCTTCTGATGAAGCCATTTGTCCTTGCTCTGTAACTAGCTCAACAACATCTTCGTTAACTCTATTTAATTTAGAACCTCCCGACATGGCTTTAATTTGCATAGTACATGCTCTTTCTAGAAAAAAGAGACGTAGCCATGCATCCGCGCAAGTGGCGCCAGTTGTTAGTAAACCGTGATTTCTCAATATCATACAATGCTTGTCTTCTAAGTCCTCAATTATTCTTTCTCTTTCATCGTGGTTAAGTGCAATACCTTCATAATCGTGATAAGAGCAGTCGTCTCTAATGACCATAGCTGTTTGACTTATAGGCAATAATCCTTCTTCTTGAGCTGAAACTGCCACTCCATCGTTTGAGTGAGTATGAATGACCGCATGATTGTTTGAACCACTTCCATGAACAGCTGAATGAATAGTAAAACCGGCAGCATTAACATTATAATTGGTATCCGTAACTTTATTGCCTTCTAAATCCACTTTTACCAAATCGGAGGCACATATTTCTTCAAACAACAATCCGTATGGATTTAAAAGAAAGTTATTAGGTTCATTTGGAACCCTAGCAGAAATATGCGTAAAAACCAGATCATCCCAGCCATATAAAGCGACCAAACGATATAGTGCGGCCAGTTCAACTCGTGTATCCCATTCCTCCTCAGAAACTACATCTTTAACTTTTGAATTCATCATAAGTAACCTCTTCTATTTAACAAAGAATATCCTAACAACATACTTATATCAAACCATTCCAATAGTTTGTTTTACTGCTAAGTCCCATTTTGCTATTATACTTTCACGAGTTGTGACTTCCATTTTATTCTGAAAAGACTGGCCCTTATTTATTACATTATCAAGATCATTTATATTTTTATATTTGTTTGATCCTAGTCCTGATAATATAGTCGCTCCCAATGCTGTGGCTTCTTTGTTTGAAGAACATAGGATTTCTAAGTTGCATATATTCGCTAAATTCTGAACAAACAATTGATTTTCAACCATTCCACCATCAATCTTTAAATTCTTAGGCAAAGTTATATCATATTTTTTGAGATCTTTGCTTATTGCCCTCAAAAGATCGTTAGTCTGTAGTGAGACAGATTGTATCCCCGCATGAATTATTTCTTTCCTACCCGTGTTCCTATTCATCCCAAAAATAGCTGCTCTTGATTTAGGGGACCAATGCGGCGCACCCAACCCCGTAAAAGCAGGAACAAGAACAACGTTTGAATCAGAGCTATCAAATGCCTCATCTATTAATGGTATTATTTCTTCATATTTATCAAATAGTTGTAAATAATCTTTAAACCAATCAACTATTGCTCCTGCCATAAATATTGATCCTTCAATCGCATAAGATACCTGTCCCTGGATTTTACTTGCAACGGTTGTTATTAATCCATTATCGGACTTCACTATTGTTTCTCCAGTATTTGCTAAAACAAAGCAACCTGTTCCGTATGTTGATTTAATATCCCCTTCTCTAAAGCACTTCTGCCCAATTGCGGCTGACTGCTGATCCCCCACAACACCATAGATTTCTAGGTTTCTACTTAAGATTTCAGTTTTTCCATAATATCCGTCAGAATCTCTAACTTCAGGCATTATATTCTTGGGGATATCAAATATTTCTAATAGCTCATCATCCCATTCTAAAGAATTAATATTATATAAACTGGTCCTAGAGGCATTTGTTATATCAGTTGCGAAAACTTTTTTATTGGTTAGATTATATATTAACCAAGAATCGACCGTTCCTACACAAATTTCACCTTTCTTAATCTTATTTTTAATATTTTCATTGTTCTTTATTATCCAATTAATCTTTGAAGCGCTAAAATAAGGATCAAGCAATAATCCAGTCTTATCTCTAATAATATTTTCTAAACCTTTTTCCTTTATTTTATTGCAATATTCTTGGGTTCTTCTGTCTTGCCAAACTATTGCATTGTGTAGAGGTTTTCCATTTTTTTTGTCCCAGACAATTACAGTCTCGCGTTGATTTGTAATAGCTAAAGAATTGATGTTTTTTTCTAAATTTCTAGATAAAATATCTTCGCAGCACTGAATTACACTGTGTAAAATATCCAACGGATCATGTTCTACCCAACCGTCCCTTGGAAAGATTTGTTTAAAAACTTTTTGACTTACATCTATTTTTTGACCATTTATATCAAACAAAATAGCTTTACTTGATGTAGTTCCTTGATCGATAGTTAAAAACAATTTAACTCCTTTTAGTTCAAAACTAACAATTAAACCTGTTTTATCAAGAGGAAGTGTTATTTTGTAAAAAAAATAGTATAAATTTATTATGTCAGATAAAAAATTACATTTTGTATCAAGTGAGAATCCTGATGCGAAAAAGGCCAAAAAGGCGCTAAGTCAAACTTATAAAAATTATAAGATTTCTGAAGCTGATGTCGTGGTGGCTTTGGGAGGTGATGGCCTGATGCTACAAACACTTCATGAAAATATAGGTAATAGTCTTCCCATATACGGAATGAATAGAGGCTCTATAGGCTTTTTAATGAACAAATATGAAGAAGATGATCTTATTGGAAGAATTGATAAGGCTGAAATGACAAGAGTATATCCACTTCAAATGGAAGCTATAACTGAAAATGACATAAAAACTGCGAAAGCTATCAATGAAGTTTCTCTTCTTCGTCAAACCTATCAAGCAGCAAAGATACAAATATTTATTGACGGCAAGGAAAGGATAGCCGAACTTATTTGTGACGGGATATTGCTTTCGACGCCTGCCGGCAGCACTGCTTACAATTTGTCTGCACATGGGTCAATTCTCCCTATTACCTCGAATCTATTGGCTTTAACTCCTATTTCTGCTTTCAGACCAAGAAGGTGGAAAGGAGCACTCATACCTCACACATCAGTAGTAAAAATTGATATTTTAGAATCCGAAAAAAGACCCGTTAGTGCGGTTGCTGATAATTTAGAGATCAGAGATATACTGTCTGTAAAAATATTTGAAGATCGAAAAACAGAATTGTTAATGCTCTTCGACCCTGAAACAAGACTAGAAGAAAAGATTCTAGACGAACAGTTTATAGATTAACTTCATCTTAGGTTTTCTATCGATTCTTTAACATCTCCATAGCCTGCATCTTTCGGTATCGTTAAGAATATACCTTCTTCAGTTTTTTCTAGCTTAGGGAGAACTGTTACTATTCTGTGTTTTCTTGCGTTACTTAATGCCTCCTCGACTGTTTTAGAGTTTCTAAGTTTTTCAAGATTCATTCTTGTGGGAAAAATGATTGTTCTTTTCTCTGACAAACAATCCTCGATAGCTTGCTTTGGACTTATCCAAAGTGAATCTACTGACTCCTTGCCATCGTGAGTTCCTTGATGACCATCTGGAACAGCAGCTAAATAAAATCTCGTATCAAACCTTTTAGGCATTAAGTCTGGTGTAATCCAATGGGCAAAAGGTATGAGAGATTCTATAGAAAATTTTAGATTTTCTTTTTTGGCAAATTCTTGCATAGAAGTTTCATTCTTATTAAATCTATCTCTCCATTCTTGAAGTTCTTCTAATTTCTCATTATTTATTAAATTTTCATTTGCTTTATACTTAGCAAACAGTATCCCTGACTCTTCATAGCTTTCTCGGATAGCAGCAATCCTAAAACTCAGCTCTTCATCAACATAATCTTTGTCAGGAACAATAAAATCCCTAATATCAGGACCAATGTCCTTTGAATCTACTTTTCCTCCAGGAAAAACTAACGCTCCTGATGCAAAATCTATTTGATGGTGCCTAGCTACCATAAAAACTTCGAGATCATTTATACCATTACGTATAATAAGAACTGTTGAGGCAGGTATTAAATTTTTTGAGGCTTTTTTCATTTGATAATGCTATATCATGAAAACTCAAATTTAACTCATAAAATAAGGTCCGATTTAAATGTACAAAATAAGGGGTTGTTATGCTTGAAGGTTTGAAAATTATAGAGATGGCTACTTATGTAGCGGCGCCTGCAGCTGGTGGTATGTTAAGAGATTGGGGAGCGGATGTAATAAAAATAGAACCAATCGCTGGATGCCCTATGAGAAAGTTTTTTGAGGGAACAAAATCAACTCTTGAAATCGTAGGTAATCCTATTTTTGGATTGGATAATAGAGGGAAAAAAGGCATGACCATTAATACTAGTGATGCTAGAGGAGCAGACATAGTCAGAGAGCTTATAAAAGAAGCAGACGTGTTCTTAACTAATGTAAGACCTACATCACTTGAAAATGCAAAACTTGATTACAAATCATTGATGAATATTAACAAAAAATTAATTTATTGTTCTCTTTCCGGTTACGGTTTGGAAGGGGAAGAAAGGGATAGACCTGGTTTTGATATAGCTGCATTTTGGTCAAGATCTGGAATGGCACATCTAACACAAAGAAAAGGTGAGATCCCACTCCCCTTGCGAACTGCCTCCGGAGATCATATTACTGCGATATCTACTGTAAGCGGTATTTTAGCTGCGGTCTATGAGAGGCAAAGAACAGGTAAAGGAAAAGTTGTTGAAAGTTCTTTATTAAGAACAGGGATTTATTCTATTGGAACAGATATGGCCTTGCAGTTGAGATTTGGTAGAGTTCCCTCAACAAAAAATAGAGACCAACAAATTAACCCCATAGCTAATTTTTTTAAAACTAAAGATAATAGATGGATTTGCTTAAGCCCAAGAGCTGGAGGAGATTGGGATTTTCCAAAAGTAGCTAGAGCTTTAAAAAAAGAAGAGTGGTTGGAGGATGAGAATTTTAATACTCACCATAGCAGGAGAGTGAATTCTACAGAATTTGTCAGCGCTATGGATGAAGCCTTCAACCTGCTTACTCTAGAAGAATGGGGTGAAAGATTAGATAAAGAGGATCTGATATGGGCACCTGTACAGAATTTATCAGAAGTGTCAAAGGATGAACAGGTATTGTCAACTGGTGCATTCGTAGAAATAGAGGACCCAGAATGCGATGAGAAATACAGATCTCTTGCTTCTCCCGTTAAGTTTCATGATACGGATGATGGACCTAAGGGTCCCGCCCCTAAACTAGGAGAACATAATTCGGAAATCTTATCTGGTATAGGTTTTACTAAAGAGGAGATTCAAGAAATGATAAAAGAAGGCATAATTGGTAAAGAAGTCTGATTTTATTTACTCTTTTAAATCTGGTGGAATTGTTTCATTAATTATTTTCTTTAGGCAATCATTGCTATGCAGAATTTCTTGATCTGAAGAACCTAACCTTCTAAGGGTAACAGTATTGTTTTCTTTTTCTTTTTTTCCTATTACAAGAATAAAGGGAACTTTATTATGGGAATGTTCTCTTATTTTATAATTAATTTTTTCATTTCTGGTGTCTATGATGGTTCTTATTCCTTTGTTCCGAAGCTCTTCTTCAATCTTATTAGAATAGTCTTCGACCTCAGATACAATTGTTGTAACAGCAACCTGAATGGGCGATAACCAAGAAGGAAAACGTCCTTCGTAATGCTCTATAAGTATCCCCATAAATCTTTCCAAGCTTCCTAAAATCGCCCTGTGTAGCATTACTGGTATATGCTTGCTATTATCTTCTCCAATATAACTAGCACCAAGTCGGCCAGGCATATTAAAATCTACCTGCAAAGTTCCGCATTGCCACGCTCTGCCAATTGCATCATGAAGATAAAAATCTAATTTGGGACCATAAAAAGTTCCATCTCCTTTGTTTTCATTAAATGGAAGTCCTGTTGCTTTCGCAGCATTAATTAATGATTCTTCGGCCTTGTCCCATATATCATCTGATCCGACTCTGACCTCAGGTCTATCAGCATACATTATAGAAATTTCTTTAAACCCAAGTTCTTGATAAATTTCTTTGAGTAGATCACAAAACAAAATAGTCTCGGATTCGATCTGTTCCTCGGTACAGAATATATGTGCATCATCTTGTACAAAATTTCTAACACGCAATAAACCATGTAGTGCACCGGAAGGTTCATGTCTGTGACATGATCCAAATTCTGCCATCCTAAGTGGGAGATCCTTATAGCTCTTAATTCCTTGGTTAAATATTTGAATATGCCCGGGGCAATTCATCGGTTTAATCATAAGTTCTCTTTCGTCCACTACAGTCGTATACATATTCTCAATATACTTTTCCCAGTGACCCGATTCTTCCCATAGTTTCTTATCTAAAAGTTGAGGAGTTTTGATTTCTTGGTATCCCGCTTTTGATATTCTCCTTCTAACATAATCTTCAAGTTCTCTATAAACAGACCAACCATTCGAATGCCAAAAAACCATTCCTGCAGCTTCTTCTTGAAAGTGAAATAAATCTAATTCCTTGCCTAGTTTTCTATGGTCACGTTTTTCAGCTTCCTCTAAGAAGTCCAGATGATTTTTAAGATCTTTATCTGAAGCCCATGCAATTCCATAAATTCTTTGGAGCATCTTATTCTCTGATCTTCCTCTCCAATAAGCTCCTGCTACTTTTGTTAATTTAAATGACCTTAAATGTCTGGTGGAAGTAACATGGGGACCCCTACACATATCGACATACTCATTGTGATGATATAAAGCTATAATTTCGTCATCCGGTATTTCATTAATTATTTCTATTTTGTAGGGCTCTTCTCTTTCTTCGAATGTTTTTATTGCTTTTTTTCTGTCTACTACCTCTCTAATTACCCTGTAGTCTTTAGAAGCCAGTTCTTTCATTCTTTCTTCTATCAAAACTAAATCTTTTTCATTTAAAGATTTTGGTAAATCAATATCATAGTAAAACCCATTTTCTATAGTTGGCCCTATGGCCATTTTAGCTTCAGGATGAATTTGTTTAAGAGCATGACCGAAAAGATGGGCACAAGAATGCCTTATTATTTCTATACCTTCGTCATCAGTATTTTTGACTATTTTTATTCTTGAATCCTTTGATACTTTCTCTGAAGCGTCAACAAGTTCTTCATTAACGAATCCTGCAACAGTTGCTTTTGCTAGACCCTTACCAATAGAAAGTGCAATCTCATCAATATCAACTGATTTATTAAAATCTTTAGTTGCTCCGTCAGGTAAAGTTATCTTAGGCATTTATCTAGTTTTCCTTTTATCATCATTTATTTCTGGTAATGGGTCATATCCATGATTACCCCAAGGATGACATCGTGCTATTCTTTTAATCGACAATTTAAAACCCAAGAAAAATCCATATTTTGAAAAAGCTTCCAACGCATAACTAGAGCACGAAGGATCGAATCTACAAGATCTTCCAAGAAAAGGTGATATTATATATTTATATCCCTTTATTAAAAATATACTTACTCTACTAGCCAAGCCCATGAATCAAAAAAACTTCCCATTATTAAGACCTATAAATATTTTCAAAAAATTATCCACAGAAAAATAAATATTATCCACATTTTTTTTTATTAATCGAACGAATTCAATTGACGAATTTTTAGATGCATATAGAATTTTAAGTGACGATAGAGATGACCAATTATCGTTGGGCGGGTGACGAACCGCATTGAGGGTTGACTGGTCGGCAACCCATGGGGAAGGTAAAGGCTGTAAAGTTTTGAGAATACCCACTCTTTAGGTTTAAGCGCTGAATCTCTTCGGAGGTGAGGACTTAAATCAGAAGAGAGCGATACGCCAGGTTTAATCGGGGGCGATTAAGCCTTTCAAAGGGAACTCGATGTGGGTTCCCTTTTTTTTAAACAATCTCATTTATACATTCACAAACTGCATCAAAGGTTAACATTACAGACGCATGTCTTCCTTTATAATCTTTAACTGGTTGTAAATATTTTAAAGCATCCCACCTTCCTTTTGGTGGTGGCCCTGACTCTTTGAGCATGGAAAGCATTGTTTCCCTTACATCTATTAATTCTTCATATTTGCTTCCTATTATATTTCTAGCCATGACAGAAGATGAAGCTTGACCGAGAGAACAAGCTTTTACCTGATGGGCAAAATCTGTTACATGACCATCGAGAAAATTTAGATCAACAATAACTTTTGATCCGCAAAGTTTACTCACTGCAGTTGAGGATGAGTCCGGAGTATCAAGCCTTCCAATTCTAGGAATTTCTGAAGCTAAGCTCAATATACTTTCATTGTAGAGTTCATTAATCATTTATTGATATTTTTTTCCATACCGGACCCTCTTGAGTGTCTTCAATGAAGATTCCCATATTTAAGAGCTGATCCCTTATTATGTCACCTTTTTCGTAATCTTTTTCTTCCCTAGCCATTTGTCTTTTTTCAATCAAATTATTGACCATTTCTATATCAACATCTTTGTTTTTAGATTCGAACCATTTAATCGGGTCATTCTTAAGGATGCCTATAAGATTCGCCGAACCAATCAAGAGAGCTCTCAAGGAAGAATCCTTTGGAGATTTTTTCAATCTTTTAAAAAGAGAATGAAGAATTGAAATTGCTTTTGGTGTATTTAAATCATCATATAAGGACTCTAAAAATTCCTTATCAATATTTTTTTCATTACTATTTAGGTCTTTTGTGTCTGCCAATAAAGAATACATATTGTTTAAAACGGTATTCGATTGATCAATTAATCTTTGGTTCCAGATAAGGGGCTGTCTGTAATGAGTGCTCAACAGTGAAAACCTTATCACCTCACCGGGAACTTTTTTGACGAGGTCTTTAACCAATAAAACATTACCAAGGGATTTTGACATTTTTGTCTTATCCATTTGGACCAGTCCATTATGTACCCAATAATTTGCAAGTGGGTGTCCATCATTTCTGCAAACAGATTGGGCTATCTCATTCTCATGGTGTGGAAAGGTTAAGTCCTCACCTCCCCCATGGATATCAATTGTTTTACCAAATAGTTTAAATATCATTGTTGAACATTCCAAATGCCAACCTGGTCTTCCAAATCCCCACGGACTATCCCAACCTATTTCATTTTCTATAGATGGTTTCCACAAAACAAAATCAAGTGGGTTTTTTTTATAAGATTGAACTTCGACTCTAGATCCAGCAATCATTTCTTCAGGATTTCTTCTAGAAAGCATGCCATAAGAATTGTATGAGCTAATATCAAAAAGAACATGATCATCAGACACATATGCAAATTCTTTTATTAGAAGATCGTTGATAAACTCAATCATTTCCTTTATGTGCGCTGTTGCATAAGGTTCCTCGTCAGGAAAAGACACATTTAAAGCCTTCATGTCATATTTATACTGCTCTGTATATTTCATTGTTATCTTAGAAATATCTTCTTTTTCTTCTTTAGCAGCATTAATAATTCTGTCATCAATATCGGTAATATTCCTAGCGTAAATTACTTGTTTGAAAGAAGCTCTTAATAGGTCTGCTAATATATCAAAAACAACTGCTGGTCTTGCGTTACCAATATGTGAAGGCCCATAAACGGTAGGACCACATACATAAATAGTCACTTTATCGGGGCTTAGAGGCTTAAAAACCTCTTTTTTCCTACTATGTGAATTAAATAACCTAATAGTCATTGTCATAAAAAATAAATTAATATAATTTTTTTTATATCAATAACATATAGAATAATATAATAGAAACATTATAAAGATTAAGGAAATACAAGCACTATCAGTTTTGGGCAAGAGTAACGAGGAATATTATGGATATGAAAGTTGATCCGAACAATGTTCATAAAATAAATGAGAAAAAGGAAACAAACAGACCTTCAAAAGAAGAAGCAATGAAGGCTGTTAAAACCCTTATATCTTGGGCTGGCGATGACCCCGGTAGGGAAGGTCTAATTGATACCCCTAAAAGGGTAGTTGAGGCGTATGAAGAATTTTTCTCTGGTTATAATGAAGACCCATACAAAGTCTTGAATAAAACATTTTCTGACGTTGAGGGTTATGATGATATTGTTTTTCTAAGAGATATAAATATTGAGACTCATTGTGAGCATCACATAGTTCCAATTCTTGGGGTAGCCCACGTCGCTTATCTACCAAATGAAAAGGTAGTAGGGTTATCAAAATTAGCAAGAGTTGTAGAAGTCTATTGTAGGAGACTTCAAACGCAAGAAACTCTAACAATGCAGATACTGCATACAATTAATGAAGTTCTTCAGCCTCGTGGAGTTGCTGTAATGATAGATGCTAAACATCAATGCATGACTACTCGTGGAATATATAAGCCTCACGTGTCCACGGTAACTACAAAATTTTTAGGTTTATTTAAGGAAGATACCGAACTTCGTCAAAGGTTTATACAGCTCACCCAACAAGGCTAATTTGTCAAAAGATTTTAAAAACAATTTTAATGAAAGAGTGTCTATCGAGGAGATCGAGGAAGGAACTCTTTTGTGTCCAAAATTTGATGAAAATGATTTAATCCCCTGCACTACAACAGATTCTTTAACAGGAGAGGTCTTAATGATCGGGTTTATGAATCCAGAGTCACTGAGCAAAACAATTGAAACTGGAGAAGCTTATTACTTTAGTAGAAGCCGTAAAGAAATTTGGCACAAAGGGTCTGTTTCAGGGTTAAAACAAAATATAGTCGAAATGAGGATTGACGATGACCAAGACTCTATTTGGATCTCAGTTGATGTTGAAGGATCTGGAGCAAGCTGTCATGTCGGTTATAAGTCATGTTTTTACCGATCAATTCCTCTGAAGACAGAAGTTAATAAAGAACTGAAACTTGAGAAAAAGGATGAAGAAAAACTTTTTGATCCTGAAGTTGTTTATAAAGATACTCCAAATCCAACTAAAATATGATTATTCTGGGAATTTGTTAAAAGGAAAAGGTTTTTTATCCTCGTTTCCAGTAGAAAATAATAAACAGTCTCTCGTAAAAATAGATAATCTTCTTGAAAAATCTTTCATTTCCTTTAGTTGCTCAGAACCAACTAATCTGACAACAAAACTTAAAATTGATAAAACCACCAATACCCAAAAAGCCATATAGGCTAAAACAAGGAATCCTATAGAGTAAATAATATCAATAACATAATTAAGAATATTCACTGCTAATTTATCATCGCTTGATTCATTAGGAGATGAAGGAGTATCTTCTGAGCTACTCTCTACAACCTCATCATCAATAATTTCTTTATCTTTATCGTTTTCGTTTTCCGTCATTACAAAAAATTCTTTATTTCCTTTAATACTTGTATTTTATAACAATAAGCAAAAAATAAAACAAACCTTATTCATAATTTACTCAATTTATATCGTATTAGCTCTATTCTATCATTACCAAAAAACATGTCTTCTTTATTAATAAAGATGGTAGGAGAACCAAATCCGCCTCTTTTTATTAGTTCAGAAGT
>Ga0066372_10000272_pt1 | contig 18917 bp, 19 predicted proteins | sample Knorr_S15_td_250_FD_77011 | JGI IMG/M metagenome (GOLD analysis project Ga0066372, IMG submission 77011) | Marine microbial communities from Southern Atlantic Ocean transect - Knorr_S15_td_250_ad_251m_LV_A | ecosystem: Environmental > Aquatic > Marine > Oceanic | place: Southern Atlantic ocean... | reverse complement strand
TCGTGACCGGTCGCGAGGTCGTATTCAATGGTGCAACCATCATCGAGTTAGAGGGTGGTCGTATCATGCGAGCAGCTGACTACATCGATACTGCTCCCCTCACCCTCCAGCTTGGAGGAATCATTAATTTTCCCACTGACGGGGTCACCGAACCGGAAAATATTAGACGCTGACCGACAACCCGGCCGATCAACTACATCTGTCGATAAGTTGGGCCACTGCCACCCTCTCGGGGTGTCCACCGTGGGCCAAGTACGTCTGTTGCTTTGCAGTCAATACAGTTTGGAGCGTTGATAATGAGCTCTGTCCCGTCTCGCTCGTATACTCCTGCCGGACACATATGCTCGAGCATCTCTGCCACCTCAGGAGTAATATCCTCCCCAACAATGAGATGCTGCGGAATGTCGTCACGGGTTTGATTCCCTGACTTATATACCGCATCAGCCTTCGAAAATGTCAGGTCCCCATCAGGCCTGAATTGCTCTTGTACCTTTCCAAACTGACGGATCTTCGCTGCGTCTTCCTCGATCATAATCTTGCCGCTTGGAACAGCTCCTCCTGTCAGCGTCATAAGGCCGGCCCGCAATCCCCCGGCAAGTAACCCGTCCTTGAACGCAAGTCTCATATTACGACGCTTCCTCAGATCTCTCATGATTACGCTAGCATCGACTGATGATGAGTAACCAGAGAGAGCTGCTTCTGATGTATCACCCAGCTTAAGGGCTTCGAAGATTTGCCGAGCAACCAAGATCCCCGAGTGCATGGCATAGTGGATGCCTTTGAGCGAGGACACCTCAACGTACCCAGCGGAGTCTCCCACAATGCACAATCCATCTCCATGACGCCTGGAAGGCACTGAGTAATACCCTCCTTCCGGAATGGTTTTAGCACCCCATTCCATCATTTCACCACCAGCAAGATATCGGTGAAAAAGAGGGTGCATCTTCATTTTCTGAAGAGCTTCGTGCACATCAAAGCGCGCATCTGGATAATCTAGGCCTACCACAAGTCCAAGAGCGACGAGATCATCCGCTAAGGGATACATAAAGCTGCCGCCGAACGTCTTGGTACTTAAGGGCCATCCCATCGTATGAACTACACGATCGAGTGGAGTTTTGACCTTCCACAATTCCTTCACGCCAAGTGCAAAAATCTGCGGGTTCTCCGATCCAATACCCTTCCACTTGAGCCAAGCTTGCGAGAGCGGGCCCCGTGTCCCCTCTGCCAGGACTGTGACTTTTGCACTCAGGTCCATAGCTGACATTGCTTCAGGACCACTAGGCTTCCCGTCTCGTCCCAATCCAGCAGGTGTGGTGCGAACCCCAACAACCCTGCCCTCATCGGTGAGCAGTGAATCAACCGGGAACCCTGGGAATACATTGACGCCATACTCCTCAGCCTTGGCTCCAAGCCAACGGACAATCTCACAGATGGAGGCTAGATAGTTCCCATGGTTTTTCATCGTGGGCGGTACTGGAACTGGGATAGAGGCTGATTGCGTAAGCAGATATACAGACTCTTTACCAACAGGCTGGCGGAGTGGAAAGTCATCAATCGAGAGTTCAGGAAACAGTTCATGAAAAGCACTCGGATCCACAACCGCGCCGGAGAGATTGTGTTCGCCAAGCTGACCTGCCTTCTCCAGTACACCAATCTCGACCTCGCCGAGTGTACCACCAGTTTCACGATCACGTTGAACGAGCCGAGCCAGCTCTATCGCCCCTGCAAGACCAGCTGGTCCTCCACCAACAAAAATCACATCCATCGGTACCGCTTCCGGGTCCGGCGGCTCAGCGACTAGAAATCGCTCGCTTGGGAGAGCCGGTTGCACATCAAGTAGTTTGACGGAAGTGCTTACATGGTCAGGGACTGTCGGCATCTTCACTCCAGTATTACAGGATGCAGTGGATAAAAACGAACCACCCGGACCTGGACGTCCAGATGCGTGTACCATGTCAACCTTATAAGATCGCCAACTTGCGCACCGTGCTCTACCCTAGCTGCGGGTCGCTAGCCAATTCATCAATTACAGACTGCAAAAGTCAGGAGTTTTAGAAGGATGAGTGAGCAACGCCCGTCCACGGTTGGTGAACTAAAGTCAGAAGGCTATAAGACACGCTCAGTCAAGCAGGAGATGCGTGAGAATCTACTCAAGAAACTAGAGAAAAACGAAACGCTTTTCCCAGAAATAAGAGGCTATGCGGATACCGTCATACCCAGAATCGTGAATGCGATCCTCGCACAACACGATTTCATTCTCCTCGGACTCCGTGGTCAGGCGAAAAGCCGTATTCTGCGCGAGCTTGTGGCGCTTTTGGATAAAGAAGTGCCGGTCTTAGCTGGAAGTGAAACAAACGATGATCCACTTGCTCCAATTTCAAAGTATGGCCGCCAACTTATCGAGCAGGATGGTGACACATCGCCAGTGGCATGGGTCCACCGGGACAGCAGATATGTGGAGAAGCTCGCGACGCCAGATGTGACAATCGCTGATATGCTGGGTGACATTGATCCAATCAAAGCTGCACGCGGCGGACACATCCTCGCCGATGAGATGACGATCCACTACGGTCTACTACCACGGGCCAACCGAGGAATTTTTGCTATTAATGAACTTCCTGATCTCGCAGGAAAAATTCAGGTCGGACTCTTTAATCTGCTAGAAGAGGGGGATGTGCAAGTTAAGGGGTACCCAATTCGGATGCCTCTAGATGTGCTCATGGTTTTTACTGCAAATCCAGAGGATTACACAGCCCGTGGCAAAATCATCACTCCATTGAAAGATCGGATCGGCGCGGAGATCCTCACGCATTACCCAGACGAAATTGAAACTGGTATCGATATTACTCGCCAAGAAGCTTGGGTAGCTCGTGACGGCATGTGCGTTGAAATCCCTGATTTCGTTGAAGAAACTGTCGAGCGAATCGCGTTTCTGGCTCGTGATGACCGACGCATTGATCAGCGCTCGGGTGTCAGCCAACGCATGCCAATAACAATCATGGAGACAATCGTATCAAACGCGGAACGCCGTGCACTGCAGCACGGGGAGGATATCACGGTTCCTCGCATCGCTGACCTATATGCTGCCCTTCCCGCAATCACTGGAAAGATGGAACTCGAGTACGAGGGCGAACTCCATGGGGCCGACAAGATCGCACGTGAACTCATTCAACAAAGTTCCTCCCTCACTTTTGACATCAGGGCGGGCGGTGCCGATGTCGACGAGATCATAGAGTATTTTGAGACAGGAGGTGCCCTACAGGTGGGTGAAGACGCTTCCGCATCAGCCTGTGTGCAAGGGTATGAAACTGTTCCTGGCCTTATTGAATTAATCGAGAATGTAGGATTGGCTAAGGTGTCCGCAGGAAGTGGTGTCAAATCAGCTGCCTGTGAACTCGTACTCGAAGCGCTTGTATCACAGAAGCGTATTGCTCGAAGCTCGGCCGGATATACCCGCGCACCCTACCAGCGCCCGGAGACCGAGGAGGACTATCAAGGCTTCGATGAGCCAGGCGACCTAACTATCTAATTCAAATGGGATTGCCTGCGTGTGACTCTAAGCTGTCTGGAGTAGCTCGACATTCGGCTAGTGCATCCAAAACTTTGTGTTGAGCTGCTGGGATCGGAAAATCTACTGGCTCACCGGGTGTCATCCACATACTTCCCTCGCCGGTAAGTAGTTTCGCCACGGGAACAACCCAGGGTCGGTATCTCGCCTGGAGATGTGTGAAACGGTGCTGAATTTCTGACAAAGCTGAAGCGTGCCCCACCACCTCAGCCCCAAGCGTCATCGCAAGCCTAATCGCCCGATCTCTAGATGTAGTCGAACAGTCTAAAGGTTTGGGCAGTTCCTTTTCAGGGAAGGCCCACATACCAGCTAGAAGTCCCTTATCGGGCCGCCGCACAAGCATGACCTCGCCTTCTTCTGTCTGGAGTATAACCAGTAAGAAAACAATTTCCCGTGCAGGTGCTCTCCGGATTCCAGCAGGAGACAGGGCCTGTGTGCCCTGCTCGTGCCCGGTACACCATCGTTGTACCGGGCAGTCCCCACATCGCGGATTCCTGGGTGCACAAATCATTGCACCCAGTTCCATCAAAGCCTGATTCCAGTCGCCTGGACGATCCTTATCGACCAGGCTGGCAGCAGTGTGATTCAGCCAGCGAACCCCAGGCTCACGCTTATCAAAGAGCCTAGCGAGAACACGCCGCACATTGCCGTCTACGGCCGGAACAATCTCTCCAAACCCAATACTGGCAACGGCCCCTGCCGTGTATTGCCCCACTCCTGGAAGTTGTCTGAGGTCCCTAGAAGAAGTCGGAAAGAGCCCATCCAAGACATTTTGAATATGCTTTGCGGCTCTATGCAAATTCTTCGCTCGCCTATAGTAGCCCAATCCCTCCCAAGCCTTGAGTACCGCTGTGGAGTCCGCTGAAGCAAGTGTCCCTAAAGTTGGGAACTGTTTAAGCCAAGATTCATAATACCGGAGTACCGTTTCTACTCTCGTCTGTTGCAGCATGACTTCTGAGACCAGGATGCGATACGGATCCGTTTCTCCACGCCAGGGAAGGTCGCGGCGAAAACGATCATAGTATTGAAGGAGGGAGCTATGAAAATCACCCAACTGGTTAGGTGATGATCCGGATGAGCTGGTGTCTGAAAGCTGCTTCATGGCGGCAAAGTATCTCTAGCCCTAGCATGGTGTCATGCGTTTCACAACTTACTCTAAGTACAAGGGCCGATGGCTCGATGCCCTAAACCTAGAATCACTTCTCGAAATGCTCTCCGACTTCCTAATGGATGGTGGGTTCGCGGGCGGAGCACACTACCACCCCTATTGGGGTTGGTCCGGTACAGAAGATCCCAATAGTACAGACTCGCTCAAGAACGCCCTCCTGAAAGCACTCATAGAAAGTGGGCAACTCACGCCGGAGATGATCGAGGAACTCCGTGGTGAGGGCGAAGGTGATCAAAGTATACAGCAGCAGATCGCGCAAATGTTGGACGACCTTATCCAGAGGATGGTCGAAGCAGGTTACATCAACCTCGAGACGGGCAACACTCAGTTACCGGGCGCGACCTACGATGTAACCGGACATGGTAAGATCGACGAAGAGAAGCAAGCTGCTCAGCAGATGCAGTTTAATCTCACACAAAAAGGTATGGACTTTCTCGGACACAGTGCACTAAAGGGATTAATGTCAGCAATCGGTAAAGCGAGCGCGGGCGCGCACGACACCCCACATCTTGCAACAGGCATAGAAGCGGAAGCAGCCTCAAAGCCTTATGAGTTTGGAGATACACTCAACCTAGATATTCCAGCAACTCTCAAGAAAGCTATCGAACGCGAGGGGATGTCTATCCCCCTGGAACTCAATTATGGGGACTTAATGGTCCACCAAGCTGAGTACCGCTCATCCTGCGCCACGGTTTTGATGCTCGACGTCTCGCATTCGATGATCCTTTATGGCGAAGACCGCTTTACTCCTGCGAAAAGGGTCGCCCTCGCTATGTCCCACATGATCCGTGCTCAGTTCCCAGGAGATTCGCTCCGTGTGATCACGTTCGGAGATAGAGCACAAGAAATTCCACTCTCTCAGCTTTCCAAGGCTCAAGTTGGTCCGTTTCATACGAATACAGCAGAGGGCTTTGAGATGTCGCGACGCCTACTCTTGGGCCAAAAGAAAGATATGCGTCAAATCATCATGATTACGGACGGCAAACCAAGTGCAATGACTTTGCCTGATGGAAGAGTTTATACCAACTCTGGAGCACTCGACCCCAACATATTGAAGAGGACATTCCAAGAAGTAACCGCATGCAGAAAAGCTGGCATTCTGATCAATACGTTCATGCTTGCAGATGACCCCTACCTGGTCCAGTTCGTCCAGAAAGTCTCTGAAATTGCACGAGGAAAGGCATACTTCACTAACACCATGACCCTAGGTCAGTACATCATGATGGACTTTCTGCGGAATAAGCGACGCAATATCTCTTAAGATCTTATGTCAAAAGATCCGGACGCTATCAGCGTAGTGTGCTGATGTAAGTGATAACATCCTTCATATCGTCATCCGACAGCGCCTCTGCATTGATTTTCATGGTCATACCCCAGGTGTCTCTTGGGTGACTACCACGAATTCCCGTCTTAAAGTTCCGTAACTGCGTAAGCATATACCAAGCGTCTAAAAGCACGAGCGGCGGGGCGCCCAAAACCTCGTTACCATTAGCATTTGGGCCGTGACAAGCGCTACAGACGCCGTTATAGGTTGCGGCGCCTGCTTCTGCCTGCCCTTCTAGAACAACGCTTACTGCTCTATCCGGAGAGAGAGAGGCCACGTGCTCAGCCACTGCTTCAATATCACGCTCCTCACCTAACGCTACTGCAGATGGACGCATAAGCATGCCTGGGGCGTCCTCAAGACGAACCCCTCTTATGCCCGTTCTGAACTTTTCCAGCTGCCCTTCGATGTACCATTGTGGAAGGCCAGCGATCGCTGGTGCTTGAAGACCTGGATTGCCCAAACCATCAGATCCGTGACAGAGTCTGCACGTATCAAACAGTACTTCGCCACGGCTAAGGTTCGGCGAGGGCCCCCAGCATCCCACAAGGCTCCAGATCAGAAGAGGCAGCGCGTAGCGCGCCTTCCTCGACCCTAACGGCATCAGTCCGACGCCATATCCGTGCTGAGAGGAATCGCTGAGTCGATCAACATGATCGGAATGTCGTCGCGTATAGGATACAAGCAAAGATCATCCTCACGGATCAAGCCTTCCTCAATTTTTTCTGAGACTGGCTCTCCACCCTTGTTGCTTACGGAACCCTCAGCAATCGCCACATTGAGCTTCTGGACAACTGCAGGATCAGCCAACCGAATCGGCTGTTTAGTTTCAGGACAGACAAGAATCTCGAGTAACTCTGGATCTAACATACTTGACCCTCCGACGCCTGAGTGGCGGGACCCTTCTGAAAATTGACGATAGCTGGTTAAACTAAGGGGGTAAGTAACCAAACGGGAGCCTGCTCGTGATCGAATCCAACAACTTCAAGCCGCACATAACGCGATATTTGTATAGGCTTTTATTCTTAGTACCAGCTGGGCTACTGATCACATCAAGTTGCAGCAATGCTGAAGGCGAAGCGCTTGCTCGGACTGAGGTTAGGTCGAGTCGAGTAGCAACCGACTCAGAGTCTCAACCTCCAGCTGGCCATGCCTGGGTGATATTCGGGAATGACACGGTTGTCGCGGAAGTGGCTGCCACTGCGGAAGAACGGTCTCAAGGCCTTATGTATCGGGATGAGTTGCCTGATGGCACGGGTATGCTCTTCGTGTTCACCGATAACCAGGTTCGCTCATTTTGGATGGCGAATACCTACATCGCATTGGATATCGCATATATGGATCCTTCCTACGTAATCGTCGACATCATTGCTATGGAGCCCCTGGTCACCGATTCCTACCCGAGTGCAGCTCCAGCGATGTTTGGTCTCGAGGTGCGCCAAGGTTGGTTCCAGGAACATGCTATTCGCATCGGTGACAAAGCCGAAATTGTTTTTGGGGTTCGCGCGGGACGCTAAACCGCCACTGCTTGCCTCAACCCTTCTAGTAGGGCTGATACATCTGCAGCATCATTGTACACATTTGGTGATACACGGAGTGCGCTACCGCGGAGTGACGCTGAAACTCCACGTGCCTTAAGAGCCTGCTGAAGCTCGACCAGTTCTAAGCCCTTCGGCATCCGTAGTCCGAATAGATGGGCACTGCGCCAGCGAGCATCTTCGACTCTGAAACCCAACTCCTCCACCTCCTCGAAGAGATTGCCAGTAAGGCCCATGCAGTAGGCTTGGATGCGGCCTGGGCTCCACTTAGTGATTAGGCGCAGCGAGGCAACTGCAACCGGCAAGAGTGCAAAATTGGATCGCTGTGCCACATCGTAGCGAATCGCTCCCGGTTGGTAACCTGCCTTGTAATCAACCAGGTGCTCAAAATCCTCACTTCCCTCTCTCCCGATCCAAGTCTCTTCCAATGGCTCACCATCATCAAAACTTGGACCAAAATATGTAAGCCCAACCGAGTAGGGTCCTAGCAACCACTTATACCCAGAACACATCAGAACGTCTGGCCGCACTACGTTCACATCGAATGGCAGTGCTCCAACGGACTGGGTCCCATCCACTACCAGAGCCGCACCGACATCTCGACACCTACGGCCAATTTCGACCAAATCGAATATCGTTCCGTCGGTCCAGTGGACTGTCGGCAAGGAGACTACTGCAGTGGCTGAATCGATCGCAGTGAGGATCTCTTCATTCCAGCTAGCACCCCTGTGGATCGTATCAGGGGGACCAATAACTCGTAAGTCGGCGTTTACATCTTGGGCCTTCTTAGCCCAAGCGTGCATGTTGGAAGGAAATTGCTCGTACGTAAGTACTACATTCTGGTCGGATGACAGGGGTAGATTTTTTACTGCTATAGCCACGGAGTAGGAAACCCCTGGGCCAATACTGATACGTGCAGGATCAACCTCGCCTATAAGGCCTGAGAAGAGCTCTCGAAGCTCAAGACTGGTATCGAAGAAGTGGTGAGGCAGGATGGAAGAAGGGTCACGCTTCATGCGGAGCCCCAATATCCCTGCCTCTTCAGCCACACGTGGGAGTGGCCCCATATAGGCACAGTTCAAATAATGCAGTCCATCAGGGATGTTGAATTGATCCCTCTGGCAGGTGAGTGCTGCTGCATCTCCTGCGTCCATGCCCGTGCCCTTAGGCCGATTCCGGACGATCGGATTCTGCTAGCATCCAGTGCCTAAATATGACCAAGACAGCGGCGAACATTATCCAAGCGCTGCCAATCTTCATAACAGCTCCTGCTAGTTGTTGATCGTTTAACGCATCCCGAGCCGGCGGGGGGGCGAGTTCGTAGATTGCGTAGATTGGAGATTCACTGAAGATCATCATCGCGAAAGGCGGGCGTATAAGGAACGCATTAAGTGCCAGATACGCGATCTTGCCGAGTGGATGAAAACCTGGGCGTTCAGGCACAGGAACGATGAGTGGCCACCAAAAAATCAACCCACCCAACATCCAGGCAATATCTAGCACAAAAGAACCCATCTGGGTCGGCATGAGCAGATCTACGACGCCCGGCCAGTGCGTGACTGTCATCACTATATTGAAGATAAAAAATGCAGAAACGGGGTGCGTAAGGTCCGAGAGAGCCTTGATCAGTCTAGGGTAACGGCGCAGCGGTTCGTACGCTGCAGTTGGAAGAGCCAGCAAGAGCAATGCGGGAGCAGCGATACCAACGACCAAAAACTGCACCATGTGCACACTCGCGAGGTAACTCGCCCCAAGCGGTCCCAGAGGCCAATCCAGTGAGGCCCATAAAAGAACGATCGCTAGTGCGAAGGCGACACGCCGACTTTTACGCAATCGAGAAGATTCATACGAATCATCTGTTCGACTCAACACACGCCGGTATACCCAGACCAGCAGCACGATCGCCAGCCACACACCTATGAGTGGCTGCCATTGCCAGGTCCATGCAGTACCCGGTTGCGCGAAGCACCACCAATTCATTCCTGGTTCCCAGCCATATTGCGAGCAACCCCCTGGCACAGCGCATAGAGAAGAGGCACTAAGGGCTTTCACTCAGTAGTAACGGCAGGTCATTGACCCAATCAGCGCGTCGGGCCCCAAAGGGGTAGCGCACACGCGCGAGTCCGTCGCGCCCGAATGCCAAAACAGCTGAAGGGTGGCCTATGTTTGGCCCCGAACCATGCTGCCCAGGAACCACGGCTACGCCAGGAAGCTTCATCTCAGCGAGGGCGGAGTTGATGGTCGCCATCTCACCCCTCAAACCCAAAAAGGATGGATGGTAAGCACCGAGCCACTGGCGAAGACGATCTGGGGTGTCACGCTCGGGATCCGTGGACACAAAAATTACCTTCATCGCGTCCCGGACTTCAGGTGCAAGCTCATCAAAGACACCGGCAAGGGTAGCCATATGCACTGGGCATACGTCCGGGCAATTCGTGTAGCCAAAGAAGACAAGTGACAGGTATCCATCCGTCTCCGCACGCAAGTCATAGAGCCGCCCCTCCATGTCAGTAAGTACCAGATCAGGCTTGAGGATCGGCACCTCCATCACTGTACCTCTTAACTCCCCAACGGAATCTCCGTCTGCTGGGATACCACACGATGACACTGAACTGAAGAGTATTAATGCAAAGGCGAGAGAATGAAGCTTTAGCGGCGGCTTAATTTGATATGACATCAACCCCACCCCCTCCCTGGTAGACATACCTGAATGTTGTACAACCGGGAAGCACACCGACACAATAGTAGCCGAGTATCTCTAGCTTGGCGTAGCGACCATCTGCAGTCCGTATGGCGTAGACGATCGGCTTCGGTTCAAGCAAATGGCTTGTGAAACTATAGTTGTACCAATCTTCGAGGACCGCATTCACCGAATCGCTCCTCTCGGCCATGACATAGCCTGTTTCCGGAACACTCGATACTGACTCGAAGGTCATGTCCTCAAGTGAAGTAGCACCGGCCTGTCCCTCCATACCTCGGCCGCCGTTCGCAATGATTTGGAAGCGGCGAAACGCAATGTCCCACTCTTCCTCTCCTGGGGCCTCCACGACTGATCCTCTTGAGAAATCAAAGAAACGCCATACTTCTGAGTCAGATGCATCCACTGTCACAGTGCGTGCATCCTGTTCTGTCCCTACTTCGGCCGCGGCTGCTACGGTGGGAGTGAATGTTGGTACCTCCGGCCTTTCTAGCGAAGTCCAAATAAACACGACTGCACATACCATAATTAGCACAATTACGGTTGTGGCAATCCGATCGCGCAGGAGAAAAGAGAAGCGATTCATAGAAGAAACTTCGTACCTAGAGCACTCTCAAGCCCAGAATCGATCCTGCTCACGGCTACTCGTGCGGAGCGGAGCCCTCATCGTATCCCAGGAAGCGCCCCAAGTGCACGAGGTACACGATAAGCCCGATCCCGAGTACGGTAAAAATCAATGCAAGTGCTAGTGCACCCAGTCCACCACCATCACGTGCTGCCAGAAATTCCCAGGACCCAAAGCCCAGGCAAAACACAATCCCTGCAGCAATCAAGAATCGGTGGAAGGTGATTAGCGACATCGCTCGTTACCTCTGTTAGGGAACGAAAATCTCGTTGAGCACAACGAAGATGAGGATCATGATCAACGGAATCGGGACAGACACCATCAACCAGAGTCGCTTGGGTTCCCACTTAAGATGCATGTAGTAGACCGCAACCAGGTAAGCCTTGTAAAAAGCCATCACAATTAACCCGATCGCGAGCCAAAGCTTCGGTATCGCTGTAATGAACGCATACCCAACTTCAGCCATCGTGAGTACGAATAGCGCAAGCCAAACGAGCATGTACGGCGCCGGCTTGTGGGCTTCACCAGTGGACATGTTATCAGTCTCCACAGTGTTAGAGGCTAGATGAGGTAGACGATAGTAAACAAGATGATCCAGACCAGATCTACAAAGTGCCAATACAGACCCATGATCTCTACGCCACCGAGGTTATCAGCTGAATATTCCCCTCTGGCTGCCCGCCAGTACGTGAAGCAGAGACATAGCACACCAATCGATACGTGAGTGCCATGAAAACCGGTCATCGTGTAGAACGTAGACCCGTATAGTTGACCCCCAACTACAGGTCCATCATGTGGCATATGCCGACCAACCGCGTGATAGGCCTCGGCTATAGGCACAAAGCCTTCGCCCACGAGCGCTATGTATTCATAAACCTGAACGCCCACGAACGATGCACCAATCACGATCGTGGCAAGAAGCCAATTTTTCAGGCCTTGCTGGTCTCCCTGCTGGATGGCCGCGTAGGCCTTTACCATCGTTACGCTAGAGCAGATCAGTAAGAATGTGTTGAATGCGGTTAGAGGTACGTTCAGCACTACCCCAGGCTCCGTAAACTGCTCGGGGTGCGCAAAGCGAAGAATCACATACGATCCGATAAGGCCTGTGAAGAACATCACCTCGGATAAAAGGAAGATCCACATCCCCAGCTTGAGGTTGTATACCTTCATTCCGGGCATTGGCGCCCGGCCAGCAGTCATCGCTTGAGTGGTCATACCTCAGAATCCTTCCGGAGTCGGGGTAACGGGCTCGGGAATCAGTTCCTGAACGGGTGGTTTACTCGGCGGCGGCGTCGTCTGTGGGTAGAAATCCGTCTCAGACTCGGGCGAACTGTACTCGTAAGGCCCCCGGTAGACGACAGGCATCTCAGGGAAGTTCCCGTGTGGAGGTGGTGAAGGAACAGTCCATTCAAGTGTGTTCGAATCCCAAGGATTGTTACTTGCCTTCTCTCCCTTGAATAAGCTCCAGAAGAAGTTAAAGGCATAAATCGACTGAGCTGCAACCAATAGGAACACGCTGATCGAAATAAATTCGTTCATCGGCTGCAACGGAGCCAAATACTCGTACTGTGTGAAATCATAAATACGACGCATCATGCCCTGAAGCCCAAGATTGTGCATCGGCCAGAAGACCAGATTGTAGAGCACAATCGTGAGTCCGAAATGCAGCTTATTTAAGTTTTCGTTCATCATCCGCCCAAACATCTTTGGATACCAGAACGTGATTCCTGCAAAAATCGCAAACAGGCTGCCGCCAAAAAGCACATAGTGGATGTGCGCGACGATGAAGTATGTATCGTGGATGTAAATATCCACGGGCGTCGAGGCCATGAAGATCCCTGACAGACCTCCAATGATGAACATCGATACGAATGCGAGCGCGTACAACATCGGCGAATCAAGGTGAAGATCCCCTTTCCAGACCGTCGCCAACCAGTTGAATGTCTTAATCGCTGACGGGACAGCGATCGCCATTGTCGAGATCATGAAAGATGTACCCAAGAGTGGGTTCATGCCGCTCATGAACATGTGGTGGCCCCACACGATCCACCCTAGGAATCCGATGCCGATGATCGCCAATACCATCGAGTGATATCCAAAGATGGGCTTACGTGCACGATTCGAGAGAACCTCTGACGCAATTCCCATGGCCGGAAGAATCAAGATATAGACCTCCGGATGACCGAAAAACCAAAATAGATGCTGCCAAAGCAGTGGTTCGCCACCGACTTCAGGGCGGAAAAATCCGGTCCCAAGTGTTTGATCGAAAAGCAGCATGATCAGTGCGCCAGCAAGCACAGGGATCGCTAATAGAATGAGAATGGCAGTAATAAAAAGCGCCCACGTAGCCAACGGCATCCGAAACCAAGTCATCCCCGGTGCCCGCATATTAATTACAGTCGTAATGTAGTTCACGGCCCCGACAAGTGATGAGAACCCAAGGATGGTGAGGCTAGCCAACCAAAGCTGTTGGCCAAGATAGACCCCGGTCCATTCACCCGACGCACTTAACGGTGCGTATGAGGTCCACCCCGCACCAGCCGCACCACCTTCCACTGCAAAACTCGACAGCATCAGGATACCCGCAGGCACCGCGAGCCAGAAGGAGATCATATTGAGCCGCGGAAACGCCATATCTTCGGCGCCAATTTGGAGCGGAATGAGAAGATTACCGAACAACCCTACCAGCAATGGCATGATTGCAAAGAAAATCATGATCGTGCCATGCATGGTCACTAAGGAATTGTAGAACTCCGGAAGCATGATCGCGCCGTTCGGTGTTGGAGCCATCATCGCATCCGGCAGCAGCATCCCACCCGGCATTGGCTGACTCGGGTAACCCAACTGCCATCGCATCATCGTAGCGAGCAGGCCGCCAATGACTAGGAAGAAGAGACTCACGAACATGAACTGCTTCGCGATCATCTTGTGGTCAGTGGAGAAAATGTATTTCCGAATAAAGGGCAACTCGTGATGGTCGTGATGACCACCCTCAGCCGCATGTACCATCTCTTGTTCGATCGTGCTCATCTCGTCTTCCGGTCAGAGCTGTTAATTGAGGTTATCGAATTCATTTATGGCTGTTGTTGTTGGGCCTGGGAACTAGACCAGGCTTGGAAATCGGCAGCAGTGTAAACAGTTAGCGTGCCACCCATCGTCGTATGTCCAATTCCACACAATTCCGCACACCCAATGGTATAATCACCGGGCTGGATTGCTTCAAACCAGACTGTAATATCCTGCCCAGGTACGGCATCCTGCTTGATGCGCATTTCAGGAAGGAAGAATGAGTGAAGGACGTCGTCCGAACGAAGTGTAATTACTACCGGCTGGTCTACCGGGGCATGCAGTTCATTGAGCGTCTCAAAATCATCGCTCGTCCCCAATGCACCGTCGGGGCCTGGATACGTCACATTCCATTCGAACTGCTTGCCTGTCACAATGACCTCTAAGCCCGCAGGTGGCACATCAACCTTGACGGTATCCCAAACACCCTTGCTCACGACGCCAATCCACAGAACGATCACGAGTGGGACCATCGTCCAGGCGATTTCCATCTTGGTGCTTCCGTGATCGTACGTCGCCTTACGCCCTTCCTTGTGTCTATACTTGAAGATGAAATAGAAGAGCAGACCCTCGGTGATAAAGAACGTGATTCCTGTGATCCAAAGGATCACATAGTAGATCCCATCAATGTCACCCGAGACAGTCGAAAAGCTCGGAGGTAGCATCCAACTCCAGTTCATTGATTTCTCCAGCGAGGGAGCTTAGGCCTGCCCTCTGGACAAGTCCTTGAGAATTAGTGGTCGACCACCTGGTGGCCGTCTGGGTGCAACACGTCGATCGGCTTACCCATCGGTACCGGTGACCCAGCGATCGCTTCCGTAAACTCAAAAGACATTTCAGCGGTTCCGCCAGTCGTAACCGTAACGTTACTCGTCATCGTACCGAGCTGTTCATGCCATGCTTCGATCACGTAGTCGCCCGGCGGCAATCCATCGAGAGACACAGAGCCATCTGAACCAGACACGGCAAAGTACGGGTGATCAACTATACCGATATAGGAGGTCATCCAACCGTGTACGTCACACCGCACTGGGATCATCACTTCAGCTACAGGGAATGACCGGTTTGTGTCCATGTTGACTGGCTGACTAACGTTGAACGGCCGGTTATCCGTTGGTGAAGCATTAATGTTATGGAGGATGCCGTCGCTGTTACGTAGTGTGATATCCTGACCGGCCTGAGCACCGAGTACGTGCGGGCTGTACATGCAGCCATCCTGGTTTAGGACCACTGCTGAAGTCGGCGTGGGAAAGCTAAGAGACTCCAAGCCTTCCTTCACGTACACAAATACGTTGGCCAATCCGCCATTCGCACCACCAACAAATCCTTCTTCCGTGGGAGGTGTCGAATGCTTTGAGGCACAAGTGGCCTCAGAGCCCATATTGATCTCGGCCATCATCGGAGCTGTGCCAGAAAAAGTCACCATGCCAGCCACATTTCCGGCAGTTGCCGCGTCAACGGGTGACTCGGCAGGAGCAGCATCAGCAGCCCCAGCATCATCACCGCCACCGCCGCCACCACCACCACACCCGGCAATAACGAACACGCTTACCAAGAGCGCGGTATTCCGCAGCTCACCAAATCTCTCGATCATACTTCCTCCATACCTACTTCGAGGTTCTTGTGTGTATCCATGTCCCAACCAGCGCACCGAGCCCAGCGATCGCCAGAAGCCCCCCAATGATCGCCCACCAAAAACCCAGATCCGCATAACCTGTTTCCCAACCAGCTCTGCTGTTTTGATACGCTCCGAATGCCATTCCGAGCCATATCACCCCCACTCCCATCCCCGCCAACTTCCTTCTTCGTGCAGTTCCTTTCGCCCGTGCAGCAGCGTCCGGTTCCTGCCACATTCCGCTTCCCACCTGCGCTTGGCGCACAACAAGAAGGCCGAATAGGAGTGTGAGCGCTAGTGCCACTGGTGGCGCAACATAAACAGCAACTGGCGTCGGTTGTCCAAGAACCAAGAAGTACCAAGTACTTACCGCCGCCTGGTTACCGCTTTCACCATTGTCACCATCCCATGCCTGGAACGCCATCGGTACTGCTTGTCCAGCAGTCAACGCTAAATCTTCCGCCCCCTCAGTATCAAGGGGTCGCACGAAAAGGACTTTCCACTGACCATCAGCATGTTGCGCCGTAGCGCGAACATGTTGCTCTGAATCTGACTGTCTTGCTGCTGTACCAATCCCACGTGCGATACTCTCAAAGGCCCCCGTTACGTCGCTCTGCCACGTCCAGGTATAGGTCGGTCTTCGAGTATCACCTTGCAAGAAATAAGGGCGCTCCTGGCCTTCGGATAATTGCTGTGGAAACTGCACTACAAGTTGGTCAGCAGTACCTGAGCCAGTGGCAGCTCCTTGATCTTCGGAGCCCATCGTAGCTACCACCTGGCTACCAAACTCTGTCCACAGTGTATCAGGACTCTCGGACGGATCACCCCAACTCACAAGCAGCGCTAGCTCCTGACCATCATGTACCGCCTGGACCCATACGGCATCTACTCTGGGGTTGAACCAGCGAGGCTGGACAACGATTTGACCAGAAAGCGGGACATAGAAACGTTCGGTGTCTTCCCAGACGATATCTTCGATCGTCTGAGGAAGAGGTGTGTCTGTCAGAAGCCGTGCGGTGACAACCTCTTCTACACTGGGTTCTTCCTCAGGTGAAAGACTGCGAACGTAGTGTGCGAGGCTCCAAAGATCCTCGTCCGTGATTACCCCTGCATCCACAATGTCCGAAAATGTCGGCATGGGGGTTCCATCTAGACCCGTTCTTAGGACTCGGTAGATCTCTTCTACCTCACCGCCGCCGTTGAATCTCCAGTTCTCAGTAAGGTCAGCGGTAAAAATCGGGAAGCCCGTATCGTCATTAAGTGTCGGTGCAGATTCCCCATCCCCCCGGCCTTGTTGGCCATGGCAACGCCAGCACTCAACCGTTTGATATACTTCCTCTCCCCGAGCAATAGCGTCTTCACCTCCACTCGTAGCTCTCCCGAAATCGAGTGGAGTAGGTGGGTCACCCTGAAAGAACCGTGAGAATGTCTTGAGGTAGTCAACTAAGGCGAGTATTTCGGCTTCTGTAAGCACGTCTTCCCAACCAGGCATTGCCGTACCCGGCATACCATCATTGATAACCTTAAGTATGTCTTCATCGGTTGGAAGCTCGCCGGACCCTGTAGTCCTGACTTGATAAAGGGCCAGTGTGAAATCCCGTGGCCTAGGAAGCATCGTATTGGCAGCGGGCCCTTCTCCAGCGCCATCCTCGCCATGGCATCCAGCACACCACTGATCGTATACGACCTGCCCATCTACCTGGGCAGTGGCGTCGCCTGGTATCGCCAGCTGGCTCACTCCTAGAAGCAAGATCCCCAGCACTACACACTGCGGTGACAAGTGAAGTTTCTTACGTGAATCATGAGGACTGAAATGCTGAAGCACAGGCATTAGTGCTCTTCCCCTTCCAGTTCCCACGTGCGCGGCTCATGACCCGTCTGCTCGTAAAGGAAAATGATCACAGACCAAATCTCATCGGCCGTGAGAAAATTCTCCCATGCCGGCATTGCTGAATTCCAGGGTGCTCCTTCATTCGGTAGCCCTGGACCACCCTTGGCTATTCTCCAGAAGACGAAGCTCTCCGTAAGCATCGCAATCGTCCCAGCATCCTGGAAACTGAGGGGTGCCGGGTTGAACGCCTGTGCGTAATGTCCGCGGCCTTGGAGTCCGTCTCCGTGACACGCCAAACAATTCTTGTAGTAGATGCTCTTGCCTTCCTCGTAATGTTCCTCGAGAGAGCCTGCCGACCTCAGAGGATTCTCAAGTCCATCAAGAACCATCTGTTCACCCTGAAACGTGATACTTGTGGGAGGAGCCGGATGAATTGCCCGGAAGCTTGGTGGAGCCGAGATGTCTGGCTGCGCACCTCTATAGGTTTGGAATGCGATCAGGGCAGGAACTATGACTAAGAGGGCCCCACGAGCCACTCGTCTTTCCGGTTGAACCAAAACATCGTGGATTGGTTGCTTAAACTCTGACCATCGCTGCTCGTTATCACTGACCCAAAGCAGGATGCCAACGATCGCAATGACTAAGTACTCCAGAACCACAGTGTTCGGTATCGGGGCGCTGGGCATACCAAACACTGGGGGTATGAACGGGATCCCGACCTCGATTAAGACATAGGAAAACAAGAGAACAGCAGTCGCCTGCCTGAAGGGCGTATTGAGGAACCTCCCCATCACTGAGCTTATCAGACGGAATGGTGCACCCAGCAGCCGGAAAACAGACTTCAGAGCTCCCATGCCCTAGCCTCCCTGTCCTGCCAAAAAGTCCACGAGTACCTCCAACTGCCGCGCAGTCAGCATATCACCGAGGTTGGGTGGCATAGAGCCGGCCAAATGGTCGAATCCTTCAGCAATCTCAACTGCCGGATCAATGATACCCGTTCGGATGCGGTCGGTGGCGATGCGAGAGCCCATGCCATCGAACGCTGGCCCAAGCTCGGCTCCTTCGCCGTCAAGCATATGACACCCTAGGCAGAGATTGCCACGCATAATCTCGAGCGGATCATTTGACGCCACCATTGGTCCACCAGCAGGGGCTGCAGCATCCGCTTCTGCAGCTGTCGCGACATCAGAGCCACTCACAGTGACCGCTCCACCTTGATCTTGGAGGAACGCTACAAGAGACCAAATCTGAGCACCTGAAAGGACACGTGCCTGAAACACCATTGGCTCGAAACCTTCCAGGACATAGGCAGTTGGGCTCATCATCGACTCGTGGAGATAAGCCTTGCAATCCTGTCCACCCACACGTGTCCCACACCGCTGGCCTATAGTTCCTTCACCGTTGTAGTCAGTGAGAAGATTGGGAGCTCTAGTTTCCAGTCCATGGCAGGTGGTACATCCCCCTCCTCCGCTATAAAGCTCTGC
>Ga0066372_10000271_pt1 | contig 18978 bp, 20 predicted proteins | sample Knorr_S15_td_250_FD_77011 | JGI IMG/M metagenome (GOLD analysis project Ga0066372, IMG submission 77011) | Marine microbial communities from Southern Atlantic Ocean transect - Knorr_S15_td_250_ad_251m_LV_A | ecosystem: Environmental > Aquatic > Marine > Oceanic | place: Southern Atlantic ocean... | reverse complement strand
GGGTAAGGCTCCGTTAATGTTTTCTGCTCATCTGACAGTGTATGACGCTGGAATTCACCCGCCTCGTTAAATCGAGTGATGATCGCATTATCCGCATGAGTAAACTGGTCCTTTTTAGTATCATATTTGAATCCTTTAGGGCCCGATACCACCTTGTAATATGCATTGATTATCCCATCCAGTGATAACACGTCACTGTCTGAAAAGTTTTCAGAAGAAAGTGTAGAAACGGAATAACCCAAGCATATGAATAAAAATGCAAAAATGGCCCTGTAGAAAACAAAAGATTGCATATTATTCCTCTCGATCCATTGGGGAGTCTGTATCCTTAAGGACTTCTTCTCGTAACGATTCTAAATAATCAATCCAAGGTTGATTGATGCCTTGTGCCTTTGCGCCTTCTATCATATACCCTAAATATTTAACCGAAGGTGTGTACGGTCCTTTAGGATTGACAACGCGATATAGGTCTGCGTTATACCAAGTACCGTCCTCTGCAACGACTTTGAATGTTTCACGTTTATAAATCCCTAGTGGAACATCCTCCAAAATATCAAGTGCTTCCATTTCTAATTTTTCAATGGTATAGACGACGCCTTGGACCATGCCGCCTGGTTTTTCAATAATACTGCTGATTCCACCCTCTAGGTCGGTGGAATATTTTCTAAATTGAATTTCAAAGTTCGGTAATCTAGCGAGCGAAATAAATTTCAAGCTTGGTGTCCACTGGCGCATATAATCTTCATTAAGATTTGAGCCATAACCAAAATAATAGATAACGTCATCATTATCAGGATTCTTTCCGCCTGTGTCATATTCGGCAGCAATTGATTGTCCGGTTATGATAAAGAATAAGATAAAAAGGATTAGTTTTTTCATGAGCGTTCAAAAGCCAAAGCTTGATCAAGAAATCTTTTTATAACAATGGTTATTGGTGGCATCAGTAATATCATAAGAAGTAGTCTCTTCATATCTCAAACATAACACAAATAACCAAGAAGCTGAGTAAAAAAATAGGTATTATTTAAGCAAGTCTTTTAAAGGAGAAAGTAGTGACTAAAGATACGACCAATAAGAAATCCCAGCCTGGGATAATAATAACAGCTGGAGCCTCGGGTATTGGCCGTTGTATGGCAGAAACCTTTCTTTCAGAAGGTTATGCGGTACATATTTGCGATATCGACCAAAGTAATATTGATGACTTTTTAGTATCCAATCCTCAAGCTACGGCAAGTTTTTCTGATGTTTCTCAACCTCAACAAGTTGCCTTGCTCTTTGAAGAATATTGCTCAAATTATCCACAACTAAATGTATTGATTAACAATGCCGGAATTGCAGGACCTACTGCTCTTGTTGAAGACACTGCTGTAGACGACTGGGATAATACCATTAGTGTAAATCTTAACGGCATGTTCTATGTAACACGTATGGCTGTTCCTTTACTCAAAAAAGCCGGAGGGGGCTCAATTATAAATATGTCCTCTACTGCAGGTTTATTGGGTGTGCATATGCGTTCCTCTTATGCGGCGTCAAAATGGGGCGTGATTGGTTTGACAAAAACCTGGGCAATGGAATTAGGTCCGCATAAAATCCGAGTGAATGCGCTATGCCCTGGTTGCGTCAGCGGCGATAGAATAGAAAACGTGATTACTGCGCATGCAAAAGAACGTAATATAGAAGCTGAACGTATCCGAGAGGTATATCTACGACAAAGCTCGCTACGTCAGTTTGTTGACTCACAAAATGTAGCGGACATGGCCTCTTATCTATGCTCAGACAAAGGAGAAATCATTTCAGGGCAAGCTATTGCGGTTGATGGTCATACTGAAGGTTTATTGAACTGGTTGGATTAAATACAAAAACCTGAGTTGCATCAACCAATTTAACTATCGCCCTGTTGTTAGGGCATTGTCGATTAGATTTTCAATTTCCGTAACATTTGCTTGGCGAGGATTTGTTGGCGTTGCATCATCCTCAAAAGCTCTTCTTGCTATCATTGGTGCGCAATCCAATGGTACTCCAATATCATGGAGTTTCTTTGGTATACCAACATTATCTAATATTTGACAAACCGCCTGATAGAATCCGTCGAAGGATTTATCAGTAAGATTCATTGCTGCAGCCATGGCGGGTACTTTATCGGTGATATGATCAGCATTAAAGTTCAACACTGATGGTAAAACAATCGCATTGGTTAGGCCATGATGGGTGTCATATTCGCCACCGACCATATGACTGATGGAATGAACTAAACCTAGACCACGTGTAAAGGCAATTCCAGCCCTACAGGCGGCAATGATCATTCCACCACGAGCTTCAATATTACTAGGGTCATTTACAGCTATTGAAATCCATTGATTAATAAGACGTAACCCATCGAGCGCCATTTCATCATATCGAGAATCAAAGCCTGGAACGCAGTAGGCTTCAATAGCGTGCACCATAGCATCACATCCAGTCCAAGCAGTTAGGTCAGTAGGTAAACCAAGCGTGATATTAGGATCGAGAAGAGCTACAGAAGGGATAAGGTCAGGATGCCAAGTACAGAGTTTCATATTTCGGCTGGTCAAAGTTATCATAGCAGCACTTGTTGTTTCTGCTCCAGTGCCTGCGGTTGTAGGAATGCAAATCACTGGGGGAAAGGGGGTTTCTGAAACATCAGGTGGCGTTAATTTGAATTCAAACTTCCAAAGATCGATTTCATTATTTGCCACGGTACAAATTGCCTTACCTGCATCCATCCCGCTTCCACCACCAATAGCAATAATTCCATCATGTCGACCATTGCGAAATAGTGTACGGCCGGGTCTAATTTCGTCGTCACGTGGATTAGACGAAATATCAGAATAAATGTCGCACTCAATATTATTAGTCCTTAGGGTTTGTAGAATATCTTCTATGAATGGAAGATTTCGAGTGTTTTTTTCGGTCACAATCAAGGGTTTGTTCATATTGGCATTGTGACAAAAAGTATGAATTTCACTCAGCAGCCCGGGGCCATAGGCGATGGGTATCGGAAAATTCCATTGTTGACGATTTAATAGATTCATATAGGGTTTTAAGATGGTTATTAGAAATCCTTGCTATTGGGAATATTGCATAATGCGGGGCTGTAAAAATAAAACAGTACTCTCTGGAAGACACATACAATTTTGACCTTCATTATTTTTTCGTCCATGACGACCGTCACTAACTCTATACCTTGTTATACAAGTAATAAGCTCGCCTGCATTGCATTTTAATTGATTCTCTTTAGATATTGGCGAGGTTGAAGGGACGGTTGCGGACGGAAATGACTCTTTAGCAACAGGTTTTGAAGTTGCACAACCCATCAAAAACAAGGTCATTAATGCTAGTAATACTCCAGTTTTATCAAACCAATCCATGCTTCCGTTATACCATTGGATTATTAAAAAACAAAATATGGCGGGCTTTGAAAAGTTTTAAAAAACCAAAAGAAGTGTATTATTAAGATATAAAAACTAAATAAAGATTAGGAATTACCGCCTAATGGAGAAGAGATTATGAAATCTAATATGATAAAAGCAGTAATAGTATGTATAACCTTTAGTTTCTTGCCAATAAGTATTACCCAGGCAGGTGATTATGATGATTTGATTAAAGCAGCTGTTAATAACCCTGCCCGCGCCGAAACTAACAGTTCTCGCGATGCTGCACGTCAACCAGGAGAAGTTATCAAATTTATGGGAGTAAAACCTGGCATGACTGTACTTGATATGGTTTCCAATGGTGGTTTCTATGCTGAAATACTAGCAGGTGTTGTTGGTAATGAAGGCCGAGTAATAGCTCATACGTTTGCAAGAAATGGGATGAATCCTGACTTTGCTTATGCCAAAACTATTCGTGATTCAGAACATATGGCTAATGTTGTCCCAATTTATGCGGACTTTGATGCTCTGGATATTAAAGAAAATACCTTAGATCGAATCTTTATAGTCCAAAATTATCATGATTTATATTTTGACCGTGTGGGCTACGGTGTTGACGACGTTCAGTCTGTGCTTGTAATGCTCAGAAAAGGGTTAAAACCTGGTGGTATTATGGCTGTCATTGATCATGACGCTAATAAAGGAGCCTCAAGCTCAACAGGAACAACACTTCATCGAATTAGCTCTGATATTGTTAAAAGTGATATGGCAAAAGCAGGTTTTGAACTCGATGGCAATCTTGATATTTTATTGAATGATACAGATGATAAAACCAAAGGTGTTTTTGATCCAGCCGTTCGGGGTAAAACAAGTCGCTTTATCTTAAGATTTAAAAACCCGGAATAGCCTTCAAAAAAAGACTTAATAATCCTGTGGAATAATTGATGGAGGAAGATCTAAAGTTAAACCGTTAAAAAAATTCTGAACTAACTGAGAAATGAAAAACTCACTAATCCTTTATAGTCTAGTGTCATTAACAACTGTTCTCCTCGCATCTTGTATCACATCAGAGGTAGTTAGGGTGCCTGATAAAACAGAAGGTAACGTTAATGACTGTGAAGCAGCTATGTCATACAGAAATTGTGAAAAAAAGGCAGGACACTGTAAAGTCATCGTGTCCAAAAGACTGAAATGTGTTTTTGTAATTTTATAGTTTTTTGTGCGAACCATCACAAAACGGTTTATTCTCAGAATGCTTACAACAACAAAACCAAACGTCCCTCGAAGCATCTCCAACATACATTTCTGGCTTAATTGAAGTAGTTTTATGTGAACCATCACAAAACGGTTGGTTTTGACTTAGCCCGCAAGCGCACCAAAAGTATTTTTTTCCTTCCTCAACGGTTACTTTTAATGGTTCTTTTTGTGCGATTCTCACATCAGTCATTTTTACCTCCTAGCAATAACGAAACACAAATAATATTTTAAAGAAATTAACCTGATCGTTTCTGTTTCCAGTGGTTAATCAACAAAAATCCAAATAACATACCGCCAAGATGTGCGAAATTAGCGATCCCTGGATTAGTTCCTGAAACACCAAAATAAAGTTCCATCAGTCCAGCTAAAATTACGAGATACTTTGCTTTCATTGGGATTGGAGGGAACAGAAGCATTACTACTCGATTAGGAAAGGCCATACCGAATGCGAGTAATAATCCGAAAACACCGCCAGACGCCCCAACGGTTGCATATTGGCCGCCTTGTAAACTTGCGATAATTAACTGAACAATACCAGCTCCAACAACACAAGTGAGATAGTAAATCAGAAAATTTCTTGGTCCCATGATACCCTCGAGCTCTCGACCAAACATCCATAACATAAACATATTAAAAAGAATATGCGTGGTATTTCCATGTAAAAAACCATAGGTAACAAGTTGCCATAACATAAAATCGCTTCGGTAAGAATTAAAAGACCATAGAGCAAAATACTGGTCAATCAGCCCCGGGAAGAATTGCTGGCAAGCAAAAGCTAATCCATTAATGATAATGAGTAAAAATATGGTATCGGGTATAGCGCTATTATCTCTCATGCCATTCATTTTGAGGTGATGTATATCTGATCACCAATTGTAACAGATCCTCCATGCAACACTTTGCAACATATTCCACCTCGCCATTCCGGTTTCAATGCTTCTTTCAATCCTGTAAATTGCTCATCCATTCTATAGCATGGTTTCATTTCCATTGTAATTTGTAATAACACCTCCCCAATCTTAAGTAATTCTCCTTTTTGTTGAGGAAATTCTAATCCATCGATGAGGAGGTTTGCCCGTCTAGTAGTCCACGGAAGATCGCGATTAACTTCCTGGCATACCTTATTCCATACCATAGCTGATAACAGCGTAACCTGCCGAAGATTTGATGTTCCGCGAAAATCATCTGCTACTCCTGTTTCGTCAGAAATTATCGCAGATTCAAGAGTTTCCATGACTGCTCTTTTGGATTCGCGTCGAGCTATTCCAATTACTGTACCCATAAATCTTCCAAATCGATTAAAGTAGTAAAAAATTGCTACTGGATTATCTTAGTATTCTATAAATTTAAGTTTATCTTTAACATCACGCCAATCATCAGCATCCTCTGGCGGATCTTTCATTTCACTAATGACTGGCCACTTTAGTGATAATTTAGCATTGATATCAAGAAACTGCTTCTGTTCATCCAATAGTTCATCTTCAGAAAGAATGGCTTCTACAGGACATTCAGGCTCGCACAGAGTGCAATCAATACATTCATCAGGATCAATTACCAACATATTTGGTCCTTCATGAAAACAGTCCACCGGGCAAACTTCAACACAATCGGTCAGTTTGCACTTTATACAAGCCTCAGTAACAACAAAAGTCACAAATTTAATCCAGATAATAAATTTGATGCTAACGCTATTCCAAGTAGTGTTTGAGATCAAGCATTAAGTTAAAATATTTTGCGAAATACAAAAAATATTTTTATATAATTATTATTTTAATAAGAAAAAACAATGAATCCAATTACAGTTAAAGTTATCACTTCGATTGCAGTAATTAATATTGATAATCCCCCTGTGAATGCTCTATCGCAATCAGTGCGCCAAGGACTATTCGATGCAATCAAAATAAATCGGGAGAAAAAAAATATCAAAGCAATGATCATTACTTGCCTCGGTAAAACTTTTATTGTCGGCGCAGATATAAAAGAATTTGGTAAGACCCCAAAAGAACCCTATCTCCCAGATCTAATTCATTGTATTGAAGATTGTGAAAAACCGGTCATTGCAGCTATTCATGGCTCAGCTTTGGGTGGTGGTCTCGAGATCGCTATGGGATGCCACTATCGAATTTCAACAATGTCATCCTATCTTGGATATCCTGAAATTAAAATTGGTCTACTTCCAGGAGCCACTGGCACACAAAGACTACCAAGACTAACTAATACTAAATACTCATTAGACATGATGCTTCACGGAAATCCTATTTCAGCAAAAGAAGCGCTATTAACTGGGATAGTGGACAGGGTTACTGAAGATCATCATCTTATCGAGGATGCCCTCATATTTGCTAAAGAAGTTATCCCAAAAAAAATAAGACGTGTTCGCGATTTACCAGTGCCAAGGATAACCGAGAAAATCTTAGAAGAAACTCGAAAAAAGGTCGGGATCAAAAATCGTAATACTTTTGCTCATAAAAGAATTATTCAGTGCGTTGAGGCTGCTGCAACACTTAAATATGAGGATGCCTGTAAAATAGAAAGGGAGAAATTTTTAGAATGTTTACATTCCACTCAATCTTCGGCACTTCGGTATTTATTTTTTGCAGAACGCAATGCAAATAAGATCCCTGATCTGGACAAACAGCTATCAACGAGGAAGATAAATAAAATTAGTATATTAGGTGCCGGTACCATGGGATCTGGTATTGCATACAGTTGTTTATTATCTGGATTTTCTGTGCATCTGCTAGATAAAAACACGAATGATTTACAATTAGGAAAAAATCGTATTGAAAAGCTTTTTTCCTCTGGGGTCTTACGTGGAAAAATTAGTGCTGATGAAGCCAAGAAAAAACTTGAATGTTTAACTACAAGTTGCAGTTACAATGAAGTTGCCGATTCTGATTTAGTAATTGAAGCTGTTTATGAGAATATGTCTATTAAATTAGAAGTGTTTGAACAAATTGATAGAGTCTGTAAAAAAGGTGCAATTCTTGCAACCAATACTTCAACTTTGGATATAGATTTAATAGGAGCTGCAACAAAAAGACCATGTGATGTTATTGGTCTTCATTTCTTTAGCCCCGCGCATATTATGCCAATGATAGAAATCGTTAGAACTAAGAAAACAGCCAATGATGTAATTGCAACGTCACTACAATTCGCAAAAAAACTAAAAAAGAAAAGCATTGTTGTTGGTAATTGTTTTGGTTTTGTTGGAAATCGAATGCTATATGGGTATGGTCGCGAAAATCAACTACTTCTTTTAGAAGGAGCATCGCCAGAATACGTCGACAAGATACTTTTCGAATGGGGTATGGCAATGGGTCCAAATGCAGTGGGTGATCTTGCTGGATTAGATGTAGGATATAAAATCAGACAAGAACACCCCCAGCTCTCTAACGATCCCCTTTTCTATCGAATTGCGAACATGTTGGTTGAAAAAGGTCGCTTTGGGCAAAAAACAGGACGTGGAATGTATCTTTATGAAAAAAATTCTTATACCCCTATACCTGACCCAAGTGTTAATAAGATGATAATGGCTGAGGCAGTTCGTTTAAATGTGGAACAACGAAAAATAGAACCTAAGGAAATTATTAACCGATGTATTTTAGCCTTGATAGTTGAGGGCGCAAGAATTCTAGAAGAAAATATAGCTATCCGCTCTAGTGATATCGATGTGATATGGACAAATGGGTATGGTTTTCCTAAACATCGTGGTGGCCCAATGTATTATGCAGATACGCTCGGAATTAAAAAAATATATGCGAAGGTTATTGAGTATTATAAAAATTTTGACTCAGAATATTGGAAACCACCAAAACTTCTAAAGCAGCTTTCCTTGGAAAATAGAAGCTTCTCTGATCTTGATAACACTACCTAAAAAGATATACAGAAAAAACTACTTTAAAATTAATTCCCAATTCTCATTTTCACAGATAACGCTACCTTCTTTTTTAAGTTTTAGTAAATGGGCTAATAATGATCTTTGAGCCAAATCGTGAAGCGATTGATCAATTTCCTTATATACGAATGCAACAAGTTTAGATATTGGCATCTTCGGGTAATCAGATAATGTTTCAATTACTTTTAACTCCCTCTTATGGCGGTGGTTAATTATCCAATCAATCGCTTCATATGGATTCTTTAATAAATCGCCATGCCCTGGAAGAATAGCCTCAATTGTTTCATTTTTTAACCTGTTTAGCGATGAAATATAATCCGACATATTGCCATCTGGAGGATTAATCACCACTGTTGAACCATTAATAATATGATCTCCTGTTAATAACCAATTATAAGTTTGATGCAGAAAGCATAAGTGATTTGAGGCGTGCCCAGGAGTATGCAGCACTTTTAGTTTGAACTCTTCTGTTGTAAAAATTTCTGCATCAGTTAGTTGATGATGAGGAATAAAAGTCATATCTTGATGAATACCCGCGGGAGCAGGAATTCCAAGTATCTTTGCATCCGTCTTTTCAGCAAGAAATTTAACGGCGGGAGAATGATCTGGGTGGGTATGTGTTGCAAAAATCCATTTAATAGGCGCGCCTGCTTCACTCATTATTTTCTGGATATGTGAATCTATCCTTGGCCCAGGATCAACAACAGCAATCTGTTTCTCGCCAAGTAAATATGTATTCGTTCCAGGCCCCGTCATTAAGCCTGCATTTGGCGCAATAATACGGCGTATACCTGGAGCTAGTTTAATTGTTTCCCCTGAAGTTAATTTGCTAGTCATCACTGTTATTCTACCTAGGAATCAAAAGATGCATCTAGTCTGGTTTCGTTAACATCAGAATGCATGGATGGAAAGTAGCATGGCACTCCTACTTTAGCTCTTTCATCAGCCCAATTAAGTAATGATTGTAAAGACTTAAATTCACTCATTTGTCTCAGAGTTACTAATGTTGGGTATGGTATTGAGATATCCCCATCCTGATTGGCTACGAGAGCATCGTTTGCTGACATCCAACAACTATCAACAAGTTCTCCGCCACAATGAGTAGCTAGTTGATCTTTGGGTAAAAGTGCTAAAAAAAAACGAGTCGTATATCTTTTTGGAATACCTAGGGGAGTTATCCAAAATGAAAAATAGTGGAGTGAATTATAATCAAGTAATAAATGATTATGATGTAAAAAATTTACCCAAGAGATACATCCATTATTTAATTTATCTCTATAGCTCTCAAGAACTTTATTATCTATACAGGAATTGTCAGCCTTATACACCAATAAAATACCAACCTCTTCAAATAACTCTCGAATTGCAGCGCTATAATAAGCTGGACCGCCAGAAGATAAGCCGAGAATATTATTCATTTTCTCAGATCTAACGGCATCATTATTAAGTGTTAATTCATCTATAGATTCAAGAGTTCCTCCCGGAAAAACATAATTCGCTCCAAACGAGGCCTTCTTGTGACGAAGTACAAGTAATATTTCCGGTCCTTTTCCTACATCACGAATTAAAATCACCGTAGAAGAAGGTATGGGATTAGAAATTGATGATGATCCTTTTTCCATAATTTTCTAACCAAAAACTGTAGATTTTACATATCTTGATCTTTATTGATAAAACAATTTCATAATCTAACAAATCTTAACAGTACTAAGTTGACTTCACTTCCCTTTCAGGATGATATAACAACCGGAGGAATATAATTATGAAAAATGGACTGAAATTAACCATAACTATCTTTTCCGCCTGTGCATTATTGGGATGCGCTTCTCATCCAGAACCAATCGTTGATATGAAAGGTGTCAGTCAATCGAAATATAAAATAGATTGGAAAGAATGCAAAAGCTATTCTGAAAAAATAAAAATTCAAGAAGGGTCTGCAAAAGGTGCGGCTACTGGAGCTGTTATTGGAGTTGCTACAGGAGCTATAAGAGGTGATACAGAAAAGAATACAGGTTATGGGGCAATTATTGGAGCTACTCGTTCAGGGCTGAACGCAGATAAAGAAAAACAAGCAGTGTTTAAACGGTGTCTTCGTGGACGCGGTTATCGAGTTCTAAATTAAGACTATTAAAATATAGTAAAAATTTACTAAAGGCATAAAAACTACAATTGCCTAGCTCAAAAATGTATAGTAATTTTTTTAGGGACTTAACTAAATTAGGTAAATTTTTGCAGTGATACCAAACAGAAAATCACAATTTGGGCAATCAAAAGCATTACTAAATATTCCCGTATTGCTAATACTATTAATTCTGAACACAGAATCTACTGGTCAAACACAAAATATTACAAACGAAAATTTTGATATCGATTATATGCATAGCCTTTACTTGGATGCCATTGCAGAATCAATGTATGAAGAAGCAGATGTTATTGCAAAACAAATTATAGAACTCTCGATCAAAAATAATGGCCTAGACAGTCATGTCACAGCAAAAGCTTTAACCAGCCTAGCCATAGCACAACATGGAATAGAAGATTATGAATCAGCAATTCTCAACTACACTACTGCTATTGAAGTTATCGAACGTATTGAAGATCGATTAAATAAAAATCTTATTAGCCCATTAAGAGGGCTAGGCGCTGCTCATTTAGCCTTAGACAGACCAGATCTTGCAAGAGAAACCTTTGATCGCGCTATTCACATTAGCCATGTAAACGATGGCCCACATAATCTAGAACAAATTGAAATCTTACAATCATTGGCAAACATCTATATGTCAGTAAGCCAAAGGAAAGATGTGGCTGATATCCATAGAAGAATTTATTATCTACAAGCGCGCAATATTGATCCCGAGAGTATGGATATAATTCCAGCTTTAAAAACCAAAGCTAGTTGGGAGCATCAGTTAAAACGATATGATAACGAACGGAGGACGTGGAAAAAAATAATAAATATTACCCAAAAGCAAAAGGGTAATGACAGCCTAGAATTAATCGACCCGCTTCTAGAGCTTGGAAAATCATATCTCTATTTAGATTTTAGATCCCTTGCTTATGAAGATCCTCCATCCGTAAGAGCAGGAGATATTTTTTATAGAAAAGCAATCAGAATTGCAGAAAGAAATCCAGAGGCGACTTGGATGGTTATCAGTAATACAAAACTTGCTTATGGAGACTATTTTATTATGTCTGATAGGGCATCGAGAGCACGTAGAATTTACCGCGATGTTTGGAACTACTTATCGGAGGATGAATCCCGTCTTGAAAACCGCGCTGAAAATCTAGAAAGAACCGTAGTTTTATATGATATTTCCCCTCCAAATATGCTACGAGGGGATCCTAATGTCGCCATTAATAACAACCCAGAGGGATATAAAAAAGCTACTGCCGTGTTCGAATATACTGTTTCAACCAGAGGTTTAGTAAAAAATATCACTCTAAATGAAATTAACCCTCCTGGATTTGAGGATATGCAAAAAACAATAGCGAGAGAATTAACTAATTTTGTATATCGTCCGAGGCTAGAGAATGGTAATCCTGTAGACACTGAACACCTATTGTATAGTCATGATTTTTACTATCTAGAAGATGACCTGTTATTACCAGAAGATAAAAATGTTCAATAAAACTATTATGCCTTCAAAAGAAGAAGCGCTTCCAGGGAGGGATCAAGAAATACAGATATCAAAAAAACACTTTGTTAATGGCAATCCCATAAAGCCCCCATTCAATAATCCTGATCTTAAAGAAGCAATTTTCGGTCTAGGGTGCTTCTGGGGTGTTGAGAGATTATTCTGGGAATTATCAGGTGTCTATACGACCGCAGTTGGATATGCAGGTGGTATTTCAAAAAATCCTACTTATAAAGAAGTTTGCTCAGGTTTGACAGGTCACACAGAAGCAGTATTGATCGTATATGATCCTGCACTGATTAATTATCAATCTTTATTAAAAATATTTTGGGAATCACATAACCCAACTCAAGGAATGCAACAAGGAAGTGATGTTGGCACTCAGTATCGTTCAGTCATTATTGCAAAATCTTTATCACAATTTAACGATGCTCAAAACTCAATGAATATATATCAGAAAAAGCTAAAGCAAAATAAGCTTGGCAAGATTACAACTGAAATACTAAATTTTGATAAATTTTACTATGCTGAAGACTATCATCAACAATATCTTGCAAAAAACCCGGATGGATACTGTGGGCTAAAAGGATTGGGAATAAGCCATAGTTAGATAAAAACTAATAAGGGGTATTAATTGAGATATCATATGTACCAAGTAAAAAAATATACAACCCTGAAATCTTTAATCATTAGGAAATAATTTTGAGTAGAAAAAAAACAACTAAAAAACAAAGTTACCCAAGACAAAAACAGGTTGAAGAAGCCGTACGAACTCTACTATTGTGGGCAGGAGAAAATCCGGCTCGAGAAGGATTAAAAGAAACACCCAAACGAGTCGCTTTAGCCTACAAAGATTGGTTTAGTGGGTACCAAGAAGATCCAGTAAAATATCTTCAACGAACTTTCAAAGAAGTTGATGGATATGATGAATTAATAGTACTACGTGACATTACTTTTGAATCGCATTGTGAACATCATATGGCCCCCATAATTGGTAAGGCGCATATTGGTTATCTACCTGATAAAAAAGTAGTTGGTATTAGTAAACTAGCAAGAGTAGTTGAAACATTTGCTCGAAGATTTCAAGTACAGGAAAAAATGACCGCACAAATTGCGCACTGCATTCAAGACGTGTTAAAACCAAAAGGCTGTGGAGTCATTGTAAGCGGTATACATCAATGTATGACAACAAGAGGTATCCATAAAAATGATGTGTCGATGGTCACGAGCCAGATGCTCGGTTCATTTAGAACAGATGCAAGAACACGAGCCGAATTTCTAAGAATAATTGAAACAGACTCTTAAAAATATCAACAAGCTAAGATTGAGATATTTCTATTGTCCATCTCTCCTTTTCTAAAGCTTTTTCTTCAACAAAAATTGAATTTTTCTGGTTCACTTCCCATTGAACTGCAAGAGTTTCAGACATTATAAGATCTCGGTATTGAATTATTGATGTTTCCACGAGAGCAGATCCTTTTATACCTAGAATGATACGATCTGACACCTCGAGACCTGCTTTCTTTCTTGCCTCTTGAACTGTTCTAACAAGTTCTCTAGATATGCCTTCAATTATTAGTTTTTCATCTAAATTAATGTCTATAGCCGCTAGATATCCTCCATCCTCTGCTGAGACATACCCCTCTGCAGAGCTAGTTTCAACTATAATATCTTCTGGTTTAAGAGAAATAATTTTATCGTTAATATCCAAGTTAAATGATTCATTTCGATCCACTATGCGTGCAATTTTAACTCCATCCATGGCGCTAAGAGTTTCCCGGATAGCAGGGATTAGTGATCCGTATTTTTTACCTATCCTTGGTAAATTAGGTTTAATCCGATACTTCACCAGACCTGCATCTCGAGCAATTAATTCAATTGATTTAACATTGAGTTCTTCTAGTACTTGATTCTTGTGAGATGAAAGTGCATTTGCAGACTTTTTGTCAGGGACTCTAATGAGAAGTTTATTGAGAGGTTGACGTGTTCGAACATTAGATTGATTTCTGGCAGCACGTGCAAGGCCCACAACTTTTTGCACTACTGCAATTTCAAAAAGCAATTCATTGTTGTCGTACAAAGGATTGGCCTCAGGCCATTCCGTCATGTGAATACTTAACGGAGCTTTTGGATCCAATGATCGAGTAAGATTTTGATATACATTTTCAGACAAAAATGGTGTAAAAGGAGCCATAAGTTTATGGGCTGTATTTAAACATTCATAAAGTGTTATATAAGCGGAATGCTGATCTTCCCTATTGGTGGATTTCCAAAAACGACGTCTATTTCTTCTGACATACCAATTGCTAAGTTGTCCAACAAAATCTTCAATGGCTTCTCCAGCAGATTTTGCATTATAGTTATCCAGAGCGTTTGTTGCGGTCAGGATAGTTTTATTTAATAGAGCGAGCGCCCACTGATCAATATCAGGGCGTTTCTCAATTGCAATATTCAAACTAAAATCAACCTTATCGAGCCTGGCATATAAAACAAAAAAACTATATGTATTCCAAAAAGTATTGATAAAAGAACTTGCTACATCAGAGACAATATCAACAGAAACACGTTTTTGAACTTCAGGGGATAATCTAGCAAGAAAATACCATCTCAAAGCATCTGCTCCAATCGTGTCAAAAACATCATTGGGATCAACAATATTGCCTTGTGATTTAGACATCTTTTTGCCTTCCTCATCTACAATATGGCTTAGACATATGCAATTACGATAAGCAACATCATTTGAAACCAATGTCGAAATAGCATGTAGTGTGTAAAACCAACCCCTTGTTTGATCAATAGCCTCGCATATAAAATCTGCCGGGAAATAATCCGAAAATTTATTCTCGTTTTCAAAAGGATAATGCCATTGCGCGTATGACATTGCTCCAGAATCAAACCAACAATCAATAACTTCAGGTACTCGAGACCAAGTCTTTCCATCCTTTTCAAAAGTAATTTTATCAACTGCTGGTCGATGCAAATCCAATTTATCTAATTTTTTTCCTGTCAGCCTTTCGAGTTCATCTCTAGAACCAACGCAGATATAGTTGTCATTATCATCCGTCCATACTGGAAGGGGGGTACCCCAGAATCGTTCTCTTGATAATGCCCAATCAACATTATTATCCAACCATTTTCCAAAACGCCCTTCTCGTATATGGCTAGGCACCCAATTAATAGTTTTATTTAATTCCGCCATACGTTCGCGAAATTGTGATGTCCTTATATACCAAGCATTCTTAGCGTAGTAAATAATAGGATCCCCTGTTCTCCATCCAAAAGGATAATTGTGAGAATATTTACCAGAATAAAATAAAAGGCCGCGTTCTTTTAAAATTTTAATCAATACCTTGTCGGCGTCTTTAAAGAACATTCCGGCAACCGATTTGACTTCAGATGTAAAGCATCCGTCTTGTCCAATAGCATGAATAACTGGTAAACCGTTATCTTTCCCTAATTGAAGATCATCGACTCCATAGGCAGGTGCACAATGAACAATTCCTGTGCCTTCTTTAGTGCTAACAAAATCTGCTGAAAAAACCTTAAAAGCTTTTTCTGTAACTTCAATATCGTCAAATAATCTCTCGTAACTCAGACCGATAAGCTCTATCCCCTTAACGTTACGAATCACTTTATAGTTAACGTCTGATAAAACTGTTTCACATAGCGATTCTGCTAGCACTAACGTTTCGTCTCCAAGATCAACAAAAACATAGTCAATATCTTTATCTACAGCTAGCATAATATTTGATGGCAACGTCCATGGAGTCGTAGTCCACACAAGAAAAGAAGTATTTTCCTCACTAGAAAACTTAAATCGAACATATATTGATGGATCTTCTACTTCACGATAACCAAGAGAAAGTTCATGCGATGAAAGGGTAGCTCCTATTCGTGGATCGTATGGTACAACTTTATATCCACGATAAATGAGATCTTTATTCCAAATTTCCTTGAGGAGATGCCAAACACTTTCTATGTAGTCATTATTGAGAGTGTAATAAGCATCTTCCATATTGACCCAAAAACCCATTCGATCCGTCATTTTTTCCCAATCTTCAATATATCGCTTAACGGATTCACGGCAACGTTTATTAAAATCAGCAATGCCCACTTTGCTTTCAATTTCTTTCTTATCAAAAATTCCAAGTTCTTTTTCAATCTCATGCTCAACAGGCAATCCATGAGTATCCCAACCTGCTTTTCTCGGAACATAATAACCCCGCATTGTTTTATATCGAGGAAATGCATCCTTAAATGTCCTTGCCAAAACATGATGGATACCAGGTTTTCCGTTTGCAGTTGGAGGGCCTTCATTAAAAATAAATAATGGTCGACCACTTGAGTTCTTCAAGGTTTTTTTAAAAATTTTATTTTCACGCCAGAATTCCAACACTTGGAGTTCAAGCGTTGGTCCATCATAGTGACCACTAACTTCCTTAAAATTCATTTTTTTACCCACAAAAAACCCTGAACGCAAAACCGCGTCCGGGGCGACAAATCAAATTATCACGGTACCACCCGGTTTCACGAAAACAAAAGTTTCGTCTCATTTTACCCAATATCGAGGGTTAGCCGGCCACATCTACTACGCAAGGAATACATTTCGGGTGGCAACTCCAGGGTGATTTTTAACGATGATTGATCTGGAACTTACACCATCTTCCAGTCGCTTATTATCAAAAATGATCGTTTACTTGTCCCCTTCTTCGTCTTGAAGCAAAAAATAGCGCTGCGGAGTAAAAATTACAAGTCCTAATGAGAAAAATATTAGATTACTTGAAAAAAAATATAAAAACCTTAGTCTAGATATCCTATTTATAATAAGGCTTATGTAAAAATACATATCTTAAGATTATAAAAAAATCATAATCAGAATTTAAGGGCTGCCTAAGGTTAAAAAAAGTAAAATGCGAAAACGTAATTATTGCAAAATTAATTCATCAGAAATAACTAGTTATAATAATTATATAAATAGGAGAAAATTTATTAAGTCGGCTACGCTTGCTGGCAGCGCAATGATGGTTGCATCAGTCAATGGAGCTAACATTCCAGAAACTCCACAAGGAAAATTATCTGATATATCTTCTAGCATCTATAGCACAGATGAAAAAACCAACAGTATTGTAGATGTAACTACTTACAATAATTTTTATGAATTTGGCACCAATAAAGATGACCCATATAAAAATTCTAAAAATTTTAAAACGCGTCCCTGGTCAATCGAGGTTTCAGGGCATGCGGAAAAAACGGGTGTATTTAATCTTGAAGATTTTATCAAACCTCATTTACTTGAAGAAAGAATATATCGCATGAGGTGTGTTGAAGCCTGGTCAATGGTTATTCCCTGGGTTGGTATCCCACTTGCTAAAATCGTAAAACAATTCAAGCCATTATCTAAAGCAAAATATGTGCGATTTGAAACCATACATGATAAAGAAAATATGATAGGGCAACGTTATAGAATATTAAAATGGCCCTATCGTGAAGGACTGACGATTTCTGAAGCTACAAACCCGCTCTCTATATTAGCGGTAGGAATATACGGTTATGCTCTGCCTAACCAGAATGGCGCTCCACTGAGATTGATCGTACCGTGGAAATATGGTTTTAAAGGCATAAAAAGTATCGTCAAAATGAGTTTTGTTGAACAGCAACCACGAACAAGTTGGGAAATGGCGGCACCCGATGAGTATGGGTTTTATGCGAATGTAAACCCAAAAGTTCCACATCCCCGCTGGAGTCAAGCACGTGAAAGACGAATTGGGAGCGGCCTTTTTGCCGAAAAAATTCCAACATCAATGTTCAATGGATATGGAGAACATGTAGCGCATCTATACAAAGGATTAAATCTTCGTAGACATTTTTGAGATTATACTCAGTTAAATTCAACGTCCATGAATACGATAAAAAAGATTCGATTTTTCTGGAAACCGCTAGTATTTTTTATCTGTCTTATTCCAACTATTCTCATTTTGACAGATGCCTTAGAAATTACCGGTCATTTAAGCGCTAATCCAATTGAAGACATCCAGGATAGGCTGGGAAATTGGGGTTTACGATTTATTGTTTTAGTACTTACAATCTCGCCTCTAAAAATAATAACTGGAAAAAATTGGATTATCTTATTTAGACGAATGATTGGTTTGTTTGCTTTTTATTATGTGTTCATGCACTTTCTTACCTGGGCAATTCTAGAACAAAACCTTAATGTTTCTGCTGTTATTGAAGATATAATAGAACGTAAATTTATAACACTTGGTCTAATATCTTTAACCCTACTCTTCATAATGGCCGTGACTTCGCCAAACAGTATACGCAGAAAAATGGGTGTAAAATGGCATCAAATACATAAAAGTATCTATGTTGTTAGTGTGCTTGGTATTTGGCACTATTGGTGGCAAGTCAAAATTGATGCTAGAGAACCACTAATATACGCAATAATTATTTCTATATTACTGTTATATCGTTTATTAAAATTCAAAAAACCAACATCTAGCGTAAGATAATATTAAGAAAATAAATACATTAAATTTTACATAATGAATTCAGAATCAGAAATTAAACTTCGCCGTAGGTCTTTTCTAGCCTGGTGTAGCAGTGTTGGATTTGGATCAACCTTATTCCCTAATCTTTTATGGGCTCAATCAAAAAATGGATTGAAATCTATAACAAATGAAATGATCGATTCTGCCGCAAAACTAGCTGGCTTAAGTTTTTCTCAAATAGACAGAGAAGAAATGGTTCTTGGTATTAATGCAAACCTAGCTAGCTATAAAGCATTAAGGAAAATCCGTAT
>Ga0066372_10000269_pt1 | contig 19138 bp, 19 predicted proteins | sample Knorr_S15_td_250_FD_77011 | JGI IMG/M metagenome (GOLD analysis project Ga0066372, IMG submission 77011) | Marine microbial communities from Southern Atlantic Ocean transect - Knorr_S15_td_250_ad_251m_LV_A | ecosystem: Environmental > Aquatic > Marine > Oceanic | place: Southern Atlantic ocean... | reverse complement strand
GCGGAACGTCCGCGGGCATCGATGGGCCAGATGTCGACCAGTGTGTCTCCTTCGATGACGTGAACCACGTCATATAAATTAAACGTTGGGTCGCAATGTGGCGTCACGGCGCGCATCCAATCGCCGATGGTAAATGTCTCCGATGTACGCCATCGAACGCCGCCATGTTCATCTCCAAAAAAGAAGTAACGACCGTCTTGGGGGCCACCTTCATAGAGTTCGGGACTTTTATCGTCGGTTGCGAAGGCCTTAAGGCCGGCGTCGGTCGTGACGAGATTATCGTGATTTGCGGATACGACGGTCGTCTGCACGAACAGTGAGGTAAAAAACGCTGGGTGGTCGCCTTGCCTAGTCTCAATTTCGTTGTACTGTCTATCCATGAATGCATATGACCCGGCCTGTAGTTCATCCAGCACCCCTGTTTCTGGATCGATATCGAACGTGCCCGTTCCGCCGCCACTGGCGATGAGACACGCGATACCCGCGTGTTGAAGTTCGTTTCGGAAGTTAGCCAGCATGTCCATCGCCGCGAGAGATTGCTCACGACGGTCGTCAAATGGCGCGATATGCATGAGGTTCCCGGCGTACATTTGTAGCCCAGCGAAGTCGAGGCAAGCCGAATCGAAAAGTTGACGCGCTAGTTGTAAGGCGTTTGGACCCGGTTCTATGCCTGTTCGGTGAAGCCCCGGATCTAGGTCGAGTAGAACTTTCAATGGTGTGCTGAATTTTTGTGCAGCGTCATTGAGTGCCTTGCCGTTCTCGGGATTATCAACAACGACGACGATATTGGCGCCGCTTTCATTCAAATGCAGGAGGCGGTCGATGCTACTCGGTGTGACGATAGGGGAGGTGATCAGAATGTCTTGAATGCCCGCGGCTTGCATGGCTTCGGCCTCCCCCAATTTTGCGCAACAGATACCCCGGGCCCCGGCTTCAATTTGTAGTTTTGCGATGGCAGCGCATTTGTGGGTCTTCGTATGTGGGCGCAAGGCAACACCAACCTTCTGGCAGTGCGTGCTCATGGTTTCGAGGTTGTTTTTAAAGCGGACTAAATCGACCACCAGAGCAGGTGTCTGGAGCCTTGCAGCGCCTCCGGTAACGCCAACCAACGTTCGGTTCAACTCCGCGTTCAGATGCCGTGTTCCTCGCGGTATGTGCGCCATCGCGCAAACGCGTCGGTGACTTCGGCCGCTCTTCCAGCAACCATCGGTTCGACTTCCGGATGCGAGAAAATATAGAACTCGTCTTCTTGGATTGAATGCAAAACCATATCGCCGACTACGGCCGGATCCAACGCTCTCGCCATCATTTCTACCATGCGTTGTTCCCGTTCCGACTCTGGTACTTCCTCGGATAAGACCATTTGCGCCGTGTCCGTTTCACCCTGTAGATGGCTGGGCCGGTTGCGTCCTGAATCGAAAATATTGGTGTTAACCACGCCGGGACAAAGGACAGAAACCCCAATGTTGTATTGTTTGAGATCAGCGCGGAGTGTTTCAGATATTCCAACAACGGCGTATTTCGTCGCGGTATATATGCCCAGTCCCGGAATCGCGAAGTGGCCCGCAAGGGATGCGGTATTGACGACATGGCCACCCTCACCGTGGGCTTTAATTCGCTGCACGAACGCTTGTAGGCCATTGACTACGCCGTCGAGATTAACGCCCATCACCCAATCCCAATCCTCATAGGACATCTGATCGAGTGATCCCCCGACAGCGACACCAGCGTTGTTAACCAGGACATGAACTTTATCGAAAGCCGCCTCTGTAGCGTCAGCGGCGGCTTCCATCGCCGTTCGATCGGTCACGTCGACTTGAAGCGTAATGACCTCGGCATTGCTCGCATTGAACTCCGCCTTGACGCGGTCGAGCGCAGCTTGTTCGACATCAGCGATCGCAACTTTCATGCCAGCGGCTGCAAACGAGCGTGCCATCGCCAAGCCCATGCCACTCGCACCTCCCGTGATGAATGCAACTTTTCCAGTAATGTCGCGCATCGCTTTCCCCTAAGCTGATGGCGAAGAGCGTACCACAGCTCTTTTTGTTGGCTTTTACGTTCCAAGGATGCAGGATTAAATCCGCTTCCATCGACGAGGCATTGTCTTGTCACGATTAGTTTTCGCGAGTGCACTGTTCTTGATTTCACACTTGGGAATCAGCAGTGCGCCTTTTCGCCAGGGGTTGATCGACCGACTCGGTCGCAGTGGTTACCTTGCCGCCTACTCGATCGTCGCGGTGATTACACTTGGGTTCATGATTTTGAGCTACGCGGATCGGCCCGTGAGCCCTTATTTGTGGCTGCCAAGCCCAGCCCACTGGTGGTCCACGTACGTGTTGGTGGGGTTATCTTTCATACTTGCCGTTGGAGCATTCTCGACCAAAAACCCGACAAGTGTCGGGCAAGAGGGCGAGTTGGGGGCGGATCCGCGTGGTGCCATGTGCATTACTCGCCATCCGTTTCAGTGGGCTGTGGTTTTGTGGGCGGTGGGGCATATGACTTCGAATGGTGATGTGGCCTCCTTAATTTTCTTCGGAACGTTTGGCCTTGTCTCGGCGTTCGGAACGTCCTTAATCGATAGGCGTATCGCCGGCGAGCAAGACAGCGTGTGGCCTATTTTTGCTGCCCGCACATCGAATATCCCGTTCGTCGCAATTGCAACGGGCCGCGCGACACTCCGATGGAAGGACTTATGGTTGCCGACGTTATTGGGCCTGGCCGTTTTTGCCGCTGTATTCGTTGGTCATGGTTGGATTACGGGCATAGGACTTCGCTGAAAATCGTCGACGTTGCCGTCCGTAATGCCTCGTGTTGACCACCAAAGAAGTGATCAGCCCCAGGGATCGTGACGATTTTGACGTCGTTTTCGTCATGTTGCCATTGGCGCAGACGCCGAAGGTCAACAAACGGATCAGCATCGCCGACGATAATGTGCACGGGCACCTCAATGTCGTTTGCCAACGCCATCGAAGACGTCGGTGGTGCGATCAACATGAGACGAGACACCGCATTGCAGTGGACAGCAGCTTGGCTTGCGACCACGGACCCGAACGAGTAGCCAACGAAGGAGACTGTTGACGGAGTTTTTGTTTCGCGGACCCACTCCTCGACAGAGAGTAGATCGTTCACCTCGCCGTCCCCGTGGTCGTGTTCGCCATCGCTTGACCCCACCCCGCGAAAATTAAAACGCACAGTGCTTAGATGCATGGGCGCGGCTGCTTGTTCGACGGTGTCGAGAACCGCATCGAACATCGAACCCCCATAGAGTGGATGAGGGTGGCAAAGGATGAGCCAAGATCCTTCGTTTGAGTCATTGACCAGGGCTTCTATATTACCCGCAGGGCCTGGGATCATGTGGTGGAGACTCATTTGGGCAGCCTGAGTTAACGTGGTGTATCTGTCTAGGTCCGGAAGGGATGGAATTTGTTTTTTTTGGACATTAATCTATGCCGCTTGCATGCATTTGAAGTAGTACTGGGGAAAGAAAAGTAGTGATAAAGGCTGAGGGATTAACACGCCATTACGGCGCTGTGGTGGCTGCCTCTGAGGTCAGTTTCGAGGTTGGGTCTGGCGAGATCGTCGGCCTTCTCGGACACAATGGAGCCGGCAAAACCACCGTCATGAAGATGCTCACGGGATACTTGGAGCCCAGTTCCGGTCGCGGTTTGGTGGACGGAATCGATGTCCAGGACGAGCCCGTAGTCGTACAAAACAAGATCGGTTACCTGCCTGAAAATCGGCCGTTATACCCAGACATGTCGGTGTTTGACTACCTTGCGTTTACCGCAAATATGCGAGGTATGACCGGAAGTGAAGCGGCATCTGCGTTACGGGATGTGATCGAGTCGATGGAATTGGGATCTCGGGCCCTTGACAAGATTGGCACTCTATCTCGCGGCTATCAGCAGCGTGTTGGGGTCGCACAAGCAATCTTACACAAGCCACCCGTACTCATCCTGGACGAGCCGACCAACGGGCTTGATCCGCGACAGACTCAAGAGATGCGGCGTCTCTTGAGGAGCCTGGCGATGACCGCGACGGTGGTCCTTTCGACCCACATCATGCAAGAAGTTGACGCGATTTGTGATCGCGTGTTGATCATGCGCGATGGCGAATTAGTGATCGATGAGAAGCTCGCGGAATTGAAACGCGCCGACACGATTGAGTTACGGACCACGGCAAGTCCCAAAGAGGTTGAGAGCGCGCTCGGTGCATCGGTGAATGTTGTTGCCGAAAATGACCGATTACTCCTGACAAGCGAAACTATCGATCTTGAGGCATTCGCGGCTCAGGTGGCTCGGGCACTAGTGACCCAGGACATTCCGATCCATGGTTTGGCACCGGTTCAGCGTGATTTGGAACGCCTCTTCCGGGAAGTCAGCGAGGCCCCAAATGTTCGATAGCAAAACCATAAGGGTTGCGACCAAAGAGTTGCACCAGTTCTTCGGATCGCCCATCGGGTACTTATTTTTACTCGCGTTTCTGGGTTTCACGTTCTTTGTTTTCTTTTGGGGCGAGGCGTTTTTTGCCCGAAATATCCTCGATGTTCGACCCATGTTCGAGTGGATGCCCGTTTTGCTGATCTTTTTGTCATCGGCGCTCACGATGCGAATGTGGAGCGAGGAGCGTCGTAGTGGAACGCAGGAATTCATCCTGACGCTGCCGGCGACGACGTGGGAACTCGTCGTTGGAAAGTTCCTTGCATGCTGGATGCTGCTCGGTATTGCGCTGTTGTTGACGTTACCCCTTCCACTCACATTAGCGATCGTCGATAGCAGTGTGACGGGTTTGGATTGGGGCCCGGTTCTCGCGGGTTATGTTGCAGCGATTCTCCTAGGAGCGAGCTATATATCAATCGGTCTGTTTGTAAGTGCCAGGAGCGACAATCAAATCGTTGCGCTAATCCTGGCGTCGTTGGCTTGTGGTGCCTTTTACTTGGTTGGTAGTCCGTTCCTACTTGACCTGGTAGATAACAACGGCGCCAATATTCTGCGCATGCTTGGTTCGGGTTCGCGCTTCGAATCAATCACACGCGGTATGCTCGACTTTCGAGATTTCTATTTTTATGTGTCCATCGCCACAGGTTTTCTTGCGTTGAATGTCTACGCTTTGGATCGCCAGGGCTGGTCAACTGATGCACCGCCGGCCCGTCACCGCCGTTCTCAAATCCTGTTGGGGTTGGTGGTCGCCAACGTCATCGTCGCCAACGTTTGGTTACACGGTGTCGGTAACGCCTTGCGCTGGGACGTCACCCGTGGTGATCAGTATTCGATGTCGGAGGCGACGCTTCAATACCTGCAACGATTGCGTGAACCGTTACTGATCCGGGGATATTTCAGCGCAAAAACGCACCCGTTGTTGGCCCCACTTGTGCCCCAAATGCAAGATCTATTGACCGAATATGGGGTGGCTGGCGGGGATCGAGTACGGGTGGAGATCGTGAATCCAGCGGATGATGCCGAATTAGAGGACGAGGCGAACACCAAGTACGGGATTCGCCCGGTACCCTTTCAGACGGCGGATCGGTATGAAGCCAGTTTGGTCAACTCGTACTTCGATGTTCTCATTCAGTACGGAGATGAATACGAGGTATTAAGTTTCCGAGAACTGATCGATGTCAAGCAGCGTGGTGAGACCGATCTCGACGTCTGGCTCCCGAATCCAGAGTATGCGGTCACCCGCAGCATCAAGAAGGTACTTTACGATTTTCAAGGCGGCGATAGCGTTTGGTCGAACATCGCCCAACCGATCCGGTTCACTGGTTACATTTCGTCCGACGAACGCATGCCCCAAGAGCTCGCCTCGCTAAAACGTTCTCTATCAGAAGTACTTGAAAGAGTGGTATTGGAGGCCGAGGGTGGTTTTTTTTGGGAAATCGTAGATCCCGATGCGAACGGTGGCGCGATCGCCGAGGAAATCGCCGCTAAATTCGGGTTCGGCCCGATGTCGGCGAGTCTTTTCGATGCCAACACGTTCTATTTTCACCTGATCCTCGAGGACGATACGACAGTCGTTCCGATCCCCATCCCCGAATCGCTCGACCGCGACGGAATAGAGCGGGCGATGGAAGAAGGGCTCAAGCGGTTTGCGTCGGGTTTGATGCGGACCGTGACGCTTTACACGCCGCCAGTAACGCCGCCTCAGTATCCCGGTGGACAGCAGACACCCGGGAACCAGTTTGCCAGCCTGCGTGACATCCTCGGTAGCAGTCACGAACTTCAGAGCGCAGATCTACATGCCGTCGTCCCGGCAAGTGCTGACGTTTTGCTCATTGTTGATCCGACGGGTCTTGATGACCGCGAGGTGTTCGCGATCGACCAATATTTAATGCGAGGTGGAACTGTCGTTGTAGCAACCTCGGCCTTCCGTAGCACTCTGACTCAATCGATGCTTTCGGCCGTGCCGCAAACGACTGGACTTGAAGCTTGGCTTGGGCACCACGGTATCTCCATCGACAAATCCTTGGTGCTTGATCCCCAAAACGCGCAATTCCCAGCACCGGTTACCCGAAGGGTAGGCGGGTTTAGTTTTCAGGATTACCGAATGTTGGACTATCCGTTCTTTATCGACGTTCGCGACGGGGCAATGCTAAGAGACCACCCGATCACCGTTGGGCTCCCGCAACTGACGATGTCGTGGGCATCGCCCATTGATGTGGACGAAACCGGATCGGAAGCGCGTGCGGTTCAGCATTTGTTGTGGAGTTCGGAACAAAGTTGGCGTGACGTCTCGCCCGATGTCATGCCGAAACTTAGCGAGGGAGCCATTGAGCCATATCGGTCTGAGGGAACAACAGGCCGGCAACTTCTCGGGGTCCTGGTATCGGGGCGCTTTGAATCCTTTTTTAGGGAGTCACCGTTGTTGCAAGACCAAGCCGTGCTCTTGAACGAAGAACCGGAAGACACCAATGACGATGGCGAAATCGAAGAAAGCACTGGTCCGGGAACCGTATCTGGCGTTATCAAACGGTCTCCTGAATCCGCGCGCTTGATGGTATTTGGTTCGAACTCTTTTATTTCAGATCAAATCATCCAACTGGTTGGTGTTTCGAACGGGCAGCTCTACACGAAATCGCTTGAGCTGATGCAAAACGTGGTGGATTGGGCGGTGGAAGACGAGGTCTTGCAAACGATCCGAGGTAGAAACCAGTATGCGAGTACGTTGCCGCCACTCGACGATCTAGGTCAGCGCGTATACGAATACGGCAATTATGTGCTGGCTTTGTTGATGGTTTTTGTCGTGTTTCTGATGCATCGCTATATGGCTGGAAAGAGACGTGACCGGTATATGGCCGTGTTGGGAGAGTCGCCGTGAATCGGTCGGTGCTCGGCACGATTCTTATGATTCAACTGGTCCTGGTGGTACTGGTTTGGTGGTTGCGGTTCGATGATGACGAGCAGGGGCCCGAGACCCTTCTAAGTTTTGAACCGGATTCGATTCAAAAAATCGAAATTTCGGCGAGCGGAGACGAAGCCGACATGACTCTCCTACGAGATGCGGATAACTGGCAACTTTTGTCAGGTATTCCAGCAGACAATGAGAAGGTCGAACAATTCCTGACCAAGTTGGCCGACATCGACAGCGGCTGGCCGGTCGCTGAGAAAGATACGACGGCCAAGCGTTTCGAAGTTACGAACGAAAATCATCAACGCCGCATCGTTCTTTCCGATGCCGATAAAGTCTTGGGCAGCCTGTATCTTGGAACCTCACCGGGCTATCGAAAAGTGCACGCGAGGGCAGCTTCGGGTGGGCCCGTTTACAGCATCAAGTTTTCGGTCTATGAAGCCGGCGTGGACTCGTCGTCATGGCTTAACCGGTCGTTACTACAACCGGTAGGTGCAGTCCAAGAACTTGAGCTTGAAGGTGTTTTTTCCCTTTCCAGGGATGGGGACAATGGGTGGGTAGCCGACCAAAACGTCGCGCTCGATCAGGACGCCGTGCAAACGCTGATTGATCGTTTCCGCAACCTTACGGTCATGGACGTTTATGAAGAAGCCGTTAGTGATGCGCCATTGCTAACCTATGTTGTTACCGACGATGAAGGATCACAGCAGCTTTCAATCGTACGCCTGGAAAAACCAGATGAGGACGCAACAAGTTTCCGTTACGTGGTTTCTTCAAACCGCAGGGAAGGCCAATTTGAACTCGCCGCATACATCGCAGAAAGAATCGAGACATCGATAGATGATCTCGTTGTCTCGGAGCTGGGGACGGAAGACGTGGATGCGATTGTCGATGGTTGACTGGATCGTAAGGCCGGTGAACGACAACTTTCTCTAAAGTATTGCAGGGTAATCGGGGTTGAATGGACGAACGAGCGTGAGACTAAATGGTCGATATTCGTAAAGCAGCAACGGTTCTTATCGTCCGGCCGGGCGGAAGGGGGCCTGAACTTTTCATGTTGCAGCGACCGGGGCGCGGTGTTTTCCCGGATTTGCATGTGTTTCCTGGCGGAAAAGTCGACGAAGAAGATGCCAATCTCGAAGCATCGTGCTTTGGGCTGAATGACCGTCTCGCTTCAAGAAAATTAGGGCTCGAGGGCAATGCCATTCGGTATTGGGTTACGGTCATTCGAGAGTGCTTTGAGGAAAGTGGGGTACTTCTCGCTCGACGGTATGGCGAAGACTTTTGTTTTCGCGACGACGAGGAACGAACGCATTACCAAGAGCTACGCGGACGACTTCTAGCGGGGGAAACAGACTTTGCCTCTATTATTGGCAGTGAAGGCCTCGAGTTAGCGACGGACCGGGTGCATTACTTCAGTCACTGGATTACCCCAGAAACTGCGCCCGCCCGCTTCGACACTCGTTTCTTTCTAGCCGCGATGCCGTCGGGGCAGCAGGCGGTGGGTGACGTTCGTGAGACGGTGTCTGGGGAATGGATTTCGGCGGCCGATGCGTTGCAACGTCATGCGACGGGCGGCTGGCAAATGATTTATCCGACGCTAACCACCCTAAATTCAGTGGCCGATTACGGTTCCGTTGAGGCGTTGGTGGATTCGGTACGGGAAGGACGCCACCTCGATGCGGTGACGTCCGAATTACATCGGCAGGGAATGCAGAATCTTCAAAACGAGTAAGTTCGTTGTCGAGATGAGGGCTAGGTACGCTGAACTGCTTCATTGGAGGAACTCAAAAACTCGCGGAGAAATTTGATGGGCGATCAACTTGAGTGGCAGAAAGTCCGTTCGGAACCAGGACCCAATCTGGGCATCCTGAATGTCCGTTTCGATTGGCTAAAGCATCCAGCCGAAGACCGAACCCTAAAACGGCTAGTGCTCGAATCGGTCGACTGGATCAATGTAGTTGCCCTCACCGAGAACGGTCGATCGATCATGGTGGAGCAGTACCGTTTTGGTGTTGGTTCGTGCACGGTTGAAACGCCTGGCGGGATGGTTGATGCCGGCGAAACTCCACTCCAAGCGGCACAACGAGAGCTCAAAGAGGAAACCGGTTATAGCGGTGGCAAATGGAAGTCTCTGGGCGCTGTACAACCCAATCCGGCGATTCATTCGCATCTTTGTCACCACTTTCTTGCACAGGGCGTAGTCAAAAATGATCCTCAGGATCTTGGACAGGGCGAGGCAATCGCCGTGCACCTATACACGATCGATCAGGTCCGAGCGGCCATTATCGACGGAACGTTGCGCCACGTTTTGGCCATCTCGGCACTATCGCGCGTGTTTGATTTATGGACACTGCCATTTTCGGAAACTGGAACACCGTTGGATTGAGCTAGCGTTAAACGACAATCAAACCGTCGCCATTCGAGGCGTTGACGATCTGATATAGTCGCCGGCCCAATTCGGATTACAACGAATGGCCGGTTTTACGACACGAATTGTTCATTCGGACCGCTCGGGCCGGGTGGAACACGGTTCGATTCACAAACCCATCCACGCAACTGTCGCGTATGGATACGACGACGTGCAGGATCTCGCCGACGTATTTCAAGGTAACAGCTCGGGTTATTCGTATGGCCGTCAGGTTAACCCGACCGTGAGCGCGCTTGAGACACAGATTTCGGCGATGGAAAGGGGACATCGAACCATTTGTTTTTCAACCGGAATGGCGGCCATTGGAACGATGTTGTTCGCATTATTGCGCTCTGGCGATCATTTCGTGTCGAGCTCGTTTTTGTTTGGTAACACCAACAGCCTGTTTGGCAGCTTCGATGCCCACGGCATTGACGTCTCTTTTGTTGATGCTACGGACGTTAGTGCGGTCGAGGCGGCATTGACCGAACGAACGCGAGTGGTGTTTGTCGAAACCATCGCCAATCCACGCACGCAAGTCAGTGACCTCGAGGCGATTGGTGCGCTTTGTCGCGCTCACGGAATTGTTTACGTCGTTGATAACACGATGACCTCGCCCTATCTTTTTCAACCCGTCGACGTTGATGCGAGTCTCGTTATCAACAGTCTAACCAAATATATCTGCGGGCACGGCAACGCGTTAGGAGGGGCGATAACTGACACCGGGCAATTTAATTGGGCGTCCTATGCGCATATCGAAGAAGCCTATAAGAAAGGCGATTCTGCGAATTGGGGGATGACCCAAATCCGGAAAAAAGGTCTTCGAGATTTCGGGGCGGCGCTGGGTGCCGAAGCAGCCCACCATATCAGTATCGGTGCGGAAACACTGGCGCTGAGGTTGGAAAGACAGTGCGCCAGTGCCCAAACGTTGGCCGAATTCTTGGATGCCCATGACGGGGTTTCACAGGTTTACTACCCGGGATTAAGCCAGCATCCCCAATTTCAGCGGAGCGCCGATCTTTTCAGAAAACCAGGGGCGTTGTTTTCGTTCGAATTAAGTGAGGGGTTGGAACCATTTGAGTTCTTGAATCGCCTGACGGTGGTGATTAAATCAAGCAATCTGGGTGACAATCGGACACTCGCAATACCGGTATCCCAGACGATTTATCACGAGATGGGTCCAGCTCGACGGGCAGAGATGGGGATTGCGGAGTCGCTTATTCGCATTTCTGTAGGCATCGAAGAGATCGACGATTTAGTCGAAGATTTTGGTGCGGCCCTTGACAGTTAGATTTTGCGCAACGGACGACGTAAGGATGACTCAATGAGGCTTGCCGATAAAACCGCGGTAATCACCGGTGGTGCGGGTGGTATTGGAAGAGCCGCTGCACGGCTCTTCGCCGAAGAGGGGGCTAATGTACTTATCGCAGACTTGAGCGAGGAGGCACTTACCGAGGCCGTCGACGATATCGGTAGTAATCAAGTTAGTTATTGCGTTACCGATGTAACGAAACCAGCCGACAACGACCAAATGATCGCTGTTGCCGAGCAACGATACGGAGCAGTAGACGTCTTGTTAGCCAACGCGGGTATCGAGGGTGCCGTGAAACCCACGCTCGAATACGATGAGGCGACCTTTGACCGCGTAATGGCAGTTAATGTGAAAGGCGTCTGGTTGGGGCTGAAGTCCGTAATTCCGGCGATGATCAGGAACGGAAGTGGCAGCATCGTTATCACGTCGAGCGTTGCGGGTTTATCCGGAGGGCCAAACGTAGCCCCATATTCCACCAGCAAACACGCGGTGATTGGCATGATGCGGTCTGTGGCAAAGGAGTACGCGTCGATGAATATACGGGTCAACACAGTCAATCCATCCCCTGTTGAGACCCGAATGATGCGTAGCCTCGAGGAAGGTATTGCCCCGGGAGCGGGTACCACGGTTCATGACCGTATTGTCGAACGGATCCCTATGGGACGATATGCCGAGCCGATTGATATCGCCCGGGTCATGTTGTTCCTCGCAAGTGACGACGCCAGTTGGATTACAGGTTCTGTGTATGCCGCCGATGGCGGTAATAGCGCCTAAGGAAATTACATGGTGCAGCTAGTGATGCAGACGGATCTCGATCTGGCTAACAAAAGAAGCGGGAAAGTTCGGGATTTATATGACGTGGTGCTGCCAGATGGTGATCCCGGGCTATTGATCGTGGCCACGGATCGAACCAGCGCCTTTGACGTGGTGATGGCCAATGGCCTGCCGGGTAAGGGTATCGTTTTGACTCAAATTTCCCGGTTTTGGTTCGATTATTTTGGCGACAGAATTGATCATCATCTTGTCTCAACCGCTGTCGAAGACGTCGTCGGTATAAGTGATGAGGAAAAAACGCTTCTTAGCGGCCGAATAATGCTGTGCCGGGAGACCGAAGTCGTGCCGATCGAATGCATTGCAAGGGGCTATATCACGGGTAGTGGATGGAAGGACTACCAAACCACGGGTCGCGTATGTGGGATCGAATTACCGGAAGGTTTGGTGAACAGCGATCGCTTGGACGAACCGTTGTTCACGCCGTCGACCAAAGCCGAGGCTGGTTTGCACGACGAAAACATTAGTTTTGAACAAGGCGTCGCGATCGTTGGTCTCGAAACCATGGAGTGGCTTCAACAATCAACACTATCGTTGTATCGAGACGCGAGAGATTATGCGTTGGAGCGCGGGATCATTTTGGCTGATACAAAGTTTGAGTTTGGGGTTCCGCCCGGTACCACCACGCCAATACTGATCGACGAAATATTCACCCCCGACAGCTCGCGTTTTTGGCCGGCCGATTTGTGGCAACCGGGTGCCGAACAACCGAGTTTTGACAAACAATTTGTGCGTAATTATTTAGAAGAACTGGTTGCAGTTGGAACGTGGAACAAGACGCCCCCAGGACCGGCATTACCAGCAAACGTAATCGATGACACGATGGCGAAATATCTGGAAGCATACGCTCGGCTCACGGGAGAAGATCTCGTTCTCTGACCCATGGGGTGGGAAGCATATAAACGCCGGAGCGAGCAATCGAATGTCCTATCTCGATGGGTGATTGAGCAGATGGCGCGGTTGTTGGGCGATGGCTTGAGTGATCGAATGCTCGCTGAACTTGCCGAGAACCACTTCTTCGGCCTCGACTGGGCGTATCTGGAGCGAATCCCAAATGTTTGAGCGTGTCTTGGTGGCCAATCGCGGTGCTGTCGCGCGTCGTATTATTCGCGCATGTAATTCGCTTCAGTGTGAAAGTGTTGCTGTCTATTCAGATATTGATGCGGCATTGCCGCATGTCGCGGAGGCGTCGCATGCTGAGCGGCTACCCGGATACCAACCGGTAGATACATACTTGAATGGAGAAACGATTGTCGCGGCCGCGCGACGCGCTAAAGCCGACGCGGTGCATCCCGGATACGGATTTCTAGCAGAAAACCCTGACTTTGCACGGGACGTTGAGGCGGCTGGTATGAAATTTATAGGGCCTGCAGCGACTTGGTTAGAACGCATGGGCGAGAAAACTCAAGCCCGGCAATGGATGCAAGCAAACGGTTTTCCAGTCCATGCGGGGAGCGAAGTAATTCGTGATCAGGCGATGTTGGTGAAAGCGGCTGAAACGATCGGGTACCCGGTGATGCTCAAACCCGCTGCCGGTGGAGGTGGTATCGGTATGACGGTAGCGGACGACCCCGGATCGTTAAAGGCCGCGTACGCAACCACAACCAGTTTGGCTGAGCGGACGTTCGGGCGATCAACGGTATTTCTCGAAAAATTTCTTCAGCGTTCCCGACATATCGAAGTGCAACTCATCGGCGACGGCGAAACTTTGATGGCGCTCTACGAACGGGATTGTTCAGTACAGAGGCGACATCAGAAGATCGTTGAAGAGTCCCCTGCGCCGGAAATACAGCGTTCCGACATCGATGATTTGTCCTCACGGGCTGTGGAGGCTTTGGTCGGATATGACAGCTTGGGCACGGTGGAAACGCTGTACAACGAAGGCCGCTTTGGTTTTCTAGAAATGAACACCCGGTTGCAGGTCGAACACGGCGTGACTGAGGAGGTTACGGGGTTGGACCTTGTCGGCCTACAAATGCGCATTGCTTCGGGGGATCGACTTTCGACGCTTCTGCCCGATCGACCGGAAATCGATGGGCATGCGGTTGAAGCTCGGCTGTACGCAGAAGATCCCGAAAGTTTATTGCCGTGCCCTGGGCACTTAAGCGTGTTCAGGGTTCCCGATATGGTGTCGGTTCGCATCGAAGCAAGTTATCGAGAAGGGAACACAGTGACACCGTATTACGATCCATTGTTAGCAAAGGTGATCGGGAAAGGGGCGACCCGGGAAGCAGCCATTGCCCGCGCACTGATCGCTCTCCGAGCGATCGAAGTAAAAGGCGTTAAAACTAACGCCCAACTCTTGTGTCGCATTCTAGAGAGCGCTCGTTTTATCGAGGCGAAGCTTGATACCGACTTCCTGAGCGATCTGCTATAAACGCTGGTTTGGTGGAGGTCAACATGGCGCGATATCCCGTCGAAAGCGAAGTTATAGGCAATGTCTGGAAAGTTGAGGTCGCCGTTGGCGATCGCGTCGCCGAGGGGGATGTCCTCGTCATTCTCGAGTCGATGAAAATGGAAATTCCGGTGGAAAGCCCGCAAGCGGGTACTGTGGCCGAGCTGTTGGTACAGCCGAAAGATTCTGTGGAAGAAGATCAGGTCGTTGCGGTCATCGAAGACTAGTTATTGCTCACTCCCAATGTCGTGTCTCTAACGAGAAGAAACATGTCGCCCGCTCTGTATGGATGTTTGGATCGCTTGTGTCACACTTATTTAGTGAGGTTTGGGGAGATGAACGATGTCAGACATAGTCACAATTGAAATTGATCGCGGGATTGCGGATGTAAGACTCAATCGGCCGGAGAAATACAATGCGCTCTCCGGCGACATGTTTACGGCGATCATTGAGGCGGGCGAGAGTTTAGCGTCCGCGGCGGACGTTCGAGCCGTAGTGCTTTCGGGCAACGGCCCTGGGTTTTGCGCCGGCTTGGATTTCGATAGTTTTCAAGGTATGGCGGAAGCTGCTGAATCGGGCAGCGATGTTGGTCAGGATCTCTTGCAGCGCGACGAACGCCCTGAAAACCATGCGCAGAGGCCGGCGTATGTTTGGAAAACGCTCCCCATGCCGGTCATCGCAGCGGTACATGGGGTCGCATACGGTGGCGGTTGTCAAATTGCGCTTGGCGCCGATATTCGTATTGCGTCGCCCACGGCAAAGTTTTCGGTCATGGAAATCAAATGGGGCATCATCCCAGACATGTCGATCACCCAAACCTTGCGCGATGTTGTCCGTCTCGACGTGGCCAAGGAGTTGACGTTTACGGGTCGAATCGTCAACGCCGACGAAGCTGAGCGGATTGGGATCGTTTCTCACGTAGCCGAAGACCCGCTGGCAACGGCAATAGCTTTGGCAGAAGAGATTGCCTCTAGGAATCCGCATGCGGTACGAGCCGGGAAACGGCTCTATGAGAATTCGTGGCATGGCGACGCCAAGACCGGGCTTTCCCTCGAAGCGACCCTGCAGAAGGATCTTTTGGGGTCCGAAAATCAACTCGAAGCGGTGCGAGCCAACTTCGAAAAGCGAGAGCCGGTATTTAGGGATTCTCAGTGAGTTGGCGAGAGGAGGTTGACGAGCTCAAACGACGACGTCGTATTGCTCGGACCCAAGGTGGGAAACAAGGGATTGCCAAACAGCATGCCCGCGGCCGGCTGACGATTCGCGAACGCATTGACTCGCTGTTAGATCCCGGATCGTTTCAGGAGCACGGTAAAGCGACCGCGATTCCGGAATACGATGATGATGATCAGCTTACCGGGTTCGTACCAGCCAATTACGTGGTTGGGTTTGGCAAGGTGGATGGTCGGCGCATTGTTGTGGGTGGTGAAGACTTCACGCTCAAAGGAGGGTCGCCCAACTCGGCCGGGTTACGAAAAAGTGTTTACGCTGAGCACCTGGCGGTGCAATACAAGGTGCCGCTCGTACGAATGCTCGAGGGCGGCGGTGGCAGCGTCAAAGGTGGTGGTGGACGTCGGGGCGGGACGGTGGGAGAGCCCGTATTTTCGACGCCACGATTTCGCATCATTGCGGATGCGATGGGCAAGGTGCCGGTCGCGTCCATGGCGGGGGGCGCGGTAGCAGGATTTCCCGCTGGAAGGATGGCGGCCTCCCACTTTTCGGTAATGACCCGCTATACGGCCCAAATCCTCATTGGCGGCCCCAAGCTGGTGGAACGTGCGCTTGGTGTTTCGATGACCAAAGACGAGCTGGGCGGCGCCCAGGTGCATGCGCGGAGCGGTCTCGTGGATAATATTGCCGAAGATGAGCACGACGCATTGGCCCAATGTCGCCGGTTTCTGAGCTATTTGCCGAGTAGCGTATACGAGCGAACGCCACGGTTTGAGTGCGTTGATGATCCGCAACGTATGGAAGAAGAACTCATACAAGTCGTGCCGCGCGACTCGAATGCGCCCTTCGACATCCGGGAAGTCGTTCATATGGTCATGGACCAGAATTCGTTCTTCGAACTTGGGCGAGATTTTGGCGCTAGCCAAGTTGTGGGATTTGCGCGATTGAGTGGCCAGCCAGTGGGCGTTCTGGCAAACGACTGCCGTGTGTATGCTGGTGCAATGACGGCGGAAGCTGCTCAGAAATATCGCCGCTTCGTCGAACTTTGCGACACCTTTCATGTGCCGGTGGTGAACTTCGTCGATCAACCCGGATTCATGATCGGTCCGGAGGCCGAACGGAAAGGTACAATCCGTTACGGCATGGCAGCCGTTGCTGCCGCGGCGCAGGCGACGATTCCCTGGGCTGTGATTCAAGTCCACAAAGGATTTGGAGTTGCGACGGCGGCACACTACGCACCCGATGCATATGTTCTCGCATGGCCCTCTGTAGAGTCCGGAGCGCTGCCACTGGAAGGAGGCGTTGCGGTTGCATATCACCGTGAAATCGACGGGGCGGATGATCCCGAGGCCAAGCGTCACGAAATCGAAGAACGGCTCCGTAGTGCGAGGTCTCCCTTCCCGCGTGCTGAGTCCTTTGCGGTGCACGAATTAATTGATCCCAGGGAAACACGTCCGACCCTATGTGAATGGGTGGAGTGGATTCAGCCTGTGTTGGACGAACTTAAAGGCCCCGTCCAATTCCCGATACGTCCCTGATCCTTTTTCCAGATTCAGGTGAGTGAATCTTTGAAGGTAGCCCTACCGTTTTCCTGTTGAGCATGGGTCATTGACTAGACATGAAATGTGTGCATCATCCGAGGAAATAAGGTGAGGAAGCTTCATGTCGAATTTGGAACTTCGCCATCTACGGACACTCCTTGCTTTGCGAGATTCGGGTAGTTTGGTTGAGGCTGCTGATCGTTTGTCTTTGACTCAGTCTGCGTTGTCGCACCAGCTCAAAGACCTGGAAAACCGGTTAGGTTTCTCGCTCTTTGTACGCAAATCGCGCCCGGTTCGATTTACGCCAGTGGGCGCGCGTTTGCTGAAATTGGCAGACGACATCGTGCCTCAGTTCGATGGAGCTATGAACGATGTGACTCGGCTCGTGGGCGGTGATTCGGGGCGTTTGTATATGGCTATTGAATGTCATAGCTGTTTTGAATGGTTGTTGCCGGCCATTAACGTCTACCGGGAGAGCTGGCCAGACGTGGAGCTCGACGTTTCCAGTGGATTCCACTTTGAACCGCTTCCAGCGTTGGTGCGGGGGGATCTTGATTTGGTGATTACGGCAGATCCCATTCGCACGCTGGAAATCGCGTATATACCGCTATTTGGGTATGAAGCGTTATTGGCCGTGGCGATCGATCATCCATTGGCGACGGAGCCGTGGGTAAATCCTCGCGATTTGACCGAGGAAACACTGATTACCTACCCGGTGGATCGGAGTCGGCTCGACGTCTTTAGTTCGTTTCTAGAACCGGCTGGTGTCGAGCCGGGCGCAATTAGAACTGCTGAACTGACCACCATGATGATCCAACTTGTAGCTAGTGGGCGCGGTTTAGTGTGTTTGCCCAATTGGGCCCTACATGAACACGTTGAAAAGAACTACATTGTTGCAAAATCACTCGGGGAAGAGGGCGTATGGCCGAATCTCTACGCCGCGGTGCGTCCCGATCAGGCTTCAGTTCCTTTCATTGCAAGCTTTGTTGAGACCGCCAAGAAAACATGTTTTGCCACGCTGGTCGGGATCGTTCCCGCCGACGAAGATGTCGCAGCCTCGGAGACGAACTCAGAGTGACGTTTTAGGTTACGGGATTAGAACTGTTTCGCTCCATTCATCACCACTGCGCGTGTAGTGGCGTCTATCGTGTACGCCGTTTGGCTGATCAAGATCAAGGCGCTCAATTTCTATTGGAACCAGGATGTAACCGCGCGCGGTCGGCGGGGCCGTAGTGGATTCGGGTATGTGGTCAAGCGCGTCGAGTAATATCTCTCTTGACGGGACACTTGAGCTTTGTGGTCGCGTCTCGTATAGCCAATCCAATTTTCTAGGAACGGGCGGGCGTAGTTTCCAATTTTGCGCAACTACCTTTGGATCGACCTCGGTAAAAGCGGCGGTCAGACGGTATTGAACTTTTAGCACGTGTAAATAGAGCAGAAGAGACAGCGTTTCAGTTTGGGTAAATTCTGCGCTTTTTGGACCCGAATCGTTGAAAAACAGTGCGAGATGATCGTCAATGTTGCGCAATACGAGAACACGAGATCGAGGTCGGCCATCCGCACTGATAGTGGCGACGACACAGAGGTCGGCCCAAGGATCCCCCTCGCTTCTAGCCTTCTCTCGATCTGCATTGAGGAGCCGGAAAGGATCCGTCACCCCAGTTGCCGTGGGGGTATTGAGGATATCCTTAGCCCGCGGAGCAGGGGTCGACGCGTGAACGTCCTAGGCCTCGTCCGGCTCACGCTCGTTTTCCACCAATTTTTTGCGAATATCCGCGATATCGCGCTGTATTTCGGAAACTTGAAAAAGCATATCGGGCAATAGATCGACGAGGCGATAGATACCGTAGGCGATTCCGAGAACCGCGATGCAGGTGATGAAATCCAGCATAGACAAGAGTTCCTTTTTAGACTCAGAAACGACCTCACGTATACCGCCTTGTACGTCATCCGTCCAGCGTTGGGAGAGTTGGCAATTGCTGTCGGATCAGCCAGATTTCATGGTGCACCGTATTTGGGGAGATCCCCGACAAAAAAGCGACGATCATGCCGTGGCCTCACTAGGGTTAATGAATCGAAGGACGCGAAGAGGGTTCAACCCGATCTCGTCCCAGGGATGGCCCACGAGGAAACAT
>Ga0066372_10000267_pt1 | contig 19225 bp, 20 predicted proteins | sample Knorr_S15_td_250_FD_77011 | JGI IMG/M metagenome (GOLD analysis project Ga0066372, IMG submission 77011) | Marine microbial communities from Southern Atlantic Ocean transect - Knorr_S15_td_250_ad_251m_LV_A | ecosystem: Environmental > Aquatic > Marine > Oceanic | place: Southern Atlantic ocean... | reverse complement strand
TTTCTTTTTCAATAGGCAAAATAATAACCATATAGACAATTCCCACGATCAAAAAAATTCTAAAGATTCCGAAAATAAAACCCAAAAAACGATCAATATACCCAATTGATGTCTTCTTAAATAGCTTTTCTAACGGTATTGAGAATATTCTCCATAATATTAAAGTTGAAACAAATATTATTGAAATAGTTATTAAGTTTGCTAAAGGCTTATTTTCAATAAAGACACTAACATATTGGGTTGATTCCGGCATGAAAATTTTTAAATTAATAAAAGCTACTACCCACCCAAGAAGCGAAATAATTTCTCTTATAAAACCTTGAGATAAGGCTAAAATACCTGACAAAAGCATGAATATAATAAGAACAATATCAATTATATTATTTTCCATAATTGTCCACCAGTTAGAGAAAATTATAAGTAAGGCTTTATATTAATAATATCTACCTAATTCTTATCAAAGGTTAAAGGTCCAAGAGATTTACCATTAATAAACTGATTAACATATTTGTTTGATGATTCTTCCATCTCTCCAATACTGCCTGACCAAATAATTCTACCTTCATGTATCATATATATCTTGTCAGCTATTACCCTTGCACTAGCCATATCATGTGTAATCGTAATTGCTGTAGCTCCTATGTCTTTAACTTTTTCTAGAATTAATCTGTTTATTACGTCCGCGCTAATTGGGTCTAATCCGGTGGTAGGTTCATCAAAAAATAAAACCTCAGGTTCTATTGATATTGCCCTGGCCAATGCAACCCTTTTTTGCATGCCTCCAGATAATTCAGAAGGAAAGAGGTTAGCAACTTTTTCATCCAAACCCACCTTATTAAGATTTTCTATAGCTTTTTTATAACAAGTTTTCTTTTTTATTCCTTTTCTGGAATCATAAAAGCTTACATTCTGCCATATTTTTAAACTATCAAATAGCGCGCTTCCTTGGAAAAGCATGCCTATTTTAGTTTTTTTTTGCGAGATATAGTTCATTTTCTTATTATATAACTCTTCACCATTAAGTATCACATTGCCTTCATCAGCATTTATTAGCCCTAAAATACATTTTAAAAGAACAGATTTTCCTGTACCGGAACGACCTATGATTACGGCGGATTCTCCTCTAATAATATTAAAATTAATGCCCTTCAACACTTTATTTTTATTAAATGATTTATGTATATCTCTTATTTCAATCATTTTAGATCATGTTGCAAAAAATAACGTTGTCATTATATAATTTGAGGCGAGAATAAGGATTGATGAACTTACAACAGCATTAGTAGTTGCATTTCCCACACCCTGAGCACCACCGTTTGAATAGAAACCATTATAACAACCCATAAGAGTAATAATAAGACCAAAGAATGAAGCTTTAATAAGGCCAGAAGTAATATCGGATATTTCAAGAAAACTTTCTGTATTTTGCAGATAAACATCCCCGTTAAAATCTAGACTCTGTGTTGCTATAAACCAACCTCCCATAATACCGATTATATCTGCAAAAAATATTAATAATGGTAGAGTAATAATTCCTGAAATGATTCTGGGTAAAACTAGATATTCGTATGGATCTGTAGAAAGGCTTTTGAGGGCATCTATTTGTTCGGTAACCCTCATTGTTCCTATTTCTGCAGCTATTGCAGCTGAAACTCTGCCAGCAACTACTATTCCACCTAGAACTGGTCCCAATTCACGAGTTATACCAAGAGCGACAATGGAAGATACTATAGATTCAGAATTAAACTGATTTCCACCATAATATATCTGGAGTGCCAAGGCACCGCCTGTAAAAAATGAAGTTAATGCAACCACCGGCAAAGAATAATAACCAATGAATAATATTTGTTGAAAAATATTCTTAAAATACCATCTTCCTATCAATGCTCTGAGAGTTCTCATTAAGAAAAATGAAAATTTGCCAGTTTCTTCAAGAAATACTGTGATAACTTTTCCAATATTAGACAATATATTCATTATTCTAATTACTCATATCTATCAGGTAAATGTTCTTCTTTTGCTAGATCAGAGAAGCGGGTCAGTGTCTGGTTGAACTGCAACGTTACCTCACCAGTTGGACCGTGTCGATGTTTACGAACCAATATGTCGGCTTTTCCATGTACATCATCCATTCTTGCTTGCCAATTTATGTGTTGTTCAGTACCCACAGGAGGCTGTTCGTTATTGAGATAATATTCTTCTCTATAAACAAACATTACTATATCAGCATCTTGTTCAATTGCTCCTGATTCTCTTAAGTCAGATAATATTGGTTTCTTGTTGTCTCTTGATTCTACTTGCCTAGAGAGTTGAGAAAGAGCCAGGATAGGAATTTTTAAGTCTTTAGCTAAAGTCTTAAGACCTTGTGTTATTTCTGCTATTTCTTGAACCCTACTATCTCTATACCTGCCCGATGACGTAACAGCCAATTGAATATAGTCGACCACTATTAATGCTAAGTCTTGATTCTTTGAAGTTTTTAGGGTCCTTGCAAGGCGGCGCGCTCTTGTAGCTAAAACACCAATTGAAATAGAGCCTGTTTGATCAATATAAAGTGGAATACTTTTTAAATTTTCTCCGGTTTTCATATACTTTGTATGATCACTTTCTTTTATGTTACCGCTTCTTATATCTTTAGATGAAATTCCAGATTCTCCTGATATAATTCTAGTGGTTAATTGTTCTGCAGACATTTCTAATGAGAAAAAAGCCACTACTCCACCAGAAGATATTATGTCCCCATCTTTATTGGTTTGTATTTTATCTTCCCTAATATTGTTATCAAAATTTTTAGCGATATTAAATGCAACATTTGTAGCCAATGCAGTTTTTCCCATGGCAGGACGGCCAGCCAAAATTATTAAATCAGATTTTTGTAGTCCTCCCACTACTTTATCTAAACTTGAAAAACCAGTGGATAAACCTGTTAAAGATTCTGGGGATTTTCTTGCAGCTTCTGCTGCATCAAGAGAATCTATTAGAGATCTTTCAAACTCAATAAAACCTTTTTCAGATTTACCCGACTCTTCTATTTGAAATAATTTGTTCTCTGTTTCCTCTATTATATCATTTGCTGTTTTGTCTTCTTGAGACAAGTCATAAGAGGTATATTCTAAAAATTCCGCAGTATCAATTAGCTGCCTTCTTAACGCAAGATCGTAAATCATAATTGAGAGATCGTCTATCAGTTGATTGGGAGCGGCATTCATAACCAAAGTTTCAAAGTATTCGTCCCAATTAAACTCATCATCTGATTCAAAATAAGTCTTTAAGAATACTATGGAAGCTCCTTTTCCACTTGATGTCATCTTACTTATTTTTTCATAAATTAAGCCATGATGTTTTGCAAAGAAATGGTTGTTTTCTAGTCTATTGTTAATACATTTTTCGACTAAATTATTATTTCTTATAATTGCTCCAAGCAGCTGTTGTTCAGCGTCAATATTATGTGGCAAATCAGAAAATTTTTTAGATTTTAGATTTTCTTTGTCAATTAAATAAGGGGCAGGATTCTTCATTTCTTTAATTTAACTAGAGTATACAAATAACCCAAGAAAAACTTCTGTGGATTAATGTGAATATCGGGGTTAAACAGCTTAACTTATTGACAACATTGCAATTAAAAAATCTCAATCTTATTTAGAATCTTTAGATTCTTCAGCAAGGTTTTCATCATCGTTTTTAGATTCATCTATCTGTTCTTTTTCTTCACTTTCTTCGCTTGAAAGTTCTTGAGGAATTGCCCCTTCTTCAAAAACTTCTTCCAGCTCCATTGTCTCTTCAGAAGAAGATATAGACTGGGAATCCTCTAAGTTAATTTCTTTCCCCTTAATTAAGGAATTAGCTTCATTCTCAGTTCTAGAAACAATTGCAGAAATTCTTGCTTCAATTTCAGGGTGTAACTTTATTCCAACGCTGTGAATGCCGAGCTCTTTAATTGGTTTTTCAAGGACTACTTGATTCTTTGCTATCTCGAAATTCCCATCTTTAAGGGCTTCTTTTATATTATTGGTGCTGACAGAGCCATAAAGTTGTCCAGTCTCACCAGCTTGTCTTATTATTACAAAATTCTTTTCGTTTAATTTTTTTTGTATTTTTTCGGCTTCTGATTTTTCTTTCAAGTTTCTTGCTTCTAAATTAACCTTTTCTTTTTCAAAAAAGTCTAGATTTTCTTTTGAGGCCCTTAAAGCTTTCCTTTTTGGCAATAAAAAGTTTCTGGCATAACCATCTTTAACTTTAACTACATCTCCCATTTGACCTAGACGATCAATTCTTTCTAAAAGTATAACTTCCATTCTTAATCCATTTTATAAGGTAAGAGGGCCATATATCTTGATCTTTTAATAGCTTGTGATAGTTCTCTTTGTTTTTTTGCAGAAACAGAAGTTATTCGGCTCGGTATTATTTTTCCTCTTTCGGATAAATATTTTTTTAATAACTTAGTGTTTTTATAATCGATTTTTGGAGAATTTTCTCCAGAGAAAGGGCATGTCTTCTTTCTTTTTAAAAAAGGACTCCTCATTGGTATTTGTGTAATGTTGGGTAAGAAATTATTCATGTTTTATACCTAATTAATAAACATCCTTTTTTTCCGATGACTTCATCATAACCGAAGGTTCTTCTGAAAGTTCTTTAGTCTTAATAGTCATATATCTTATGACGTCCTCATTTAGACTCTGAACTCTTTCAAGTTCTTTAATTGTTGAGTTCGGACTGTCTATTCTAATAAGAGAATAATGACCTCTTTCATTCTTATTAATTTTATATGCTAAGTGACGAAGACCCCAATATTCAGAATATATTGGTTTGCCACCCTCATCATTAACTAGCTTTCTTAGACTCTCAACGATACCTTCAACTTGTTGAGGAGCTATTTCCGGTCTCGCAATAAATACATGCTCATAATATGGCATATGTTTCCTTTCAATAGTTATCTTTATAAAATTAAAAAGGTAACATTCATTACTGTATTAGTAATAAATTTGCAAGCTTGTTATAATATTCTGAATCGTTTCTAAATTATTAGAATAGGAGATATTATATGAGAGCAATAGTTTTTCCGGGTCAAGGGAGCCAATTTGTTGGTATGGGAAAAGATTTAGCTAATAGCTTTGTAAAGGCTAAAAGAGTATTTGAGGAAGTTAACGATGCATTAAATCAAGATCTTTATAAGATTATGACGGAAGGCCCAGAAGAAGAGCTTATTTTAACTGAGAATGCCCAACCCGCGATAATGGCTGTTGGTATTGCAATGATAAGAGTCCTAAAAGAAGAAGGTTACAACATTAACCAGTTCTCAAATATTACTTCTGGTCATTCTCTCGGTGAGTATACGTCGTTGACGGCGGCAGAAAGTATAACTTTATGTGATTCATCTAAACTTCTTAAAATAAGAGGACAAGCAATGCAAAATGCTGTCCCAAAAAATAAAGGTATTATGGCTGCCGTGTTAGGTCTAAATATTGATGAGGTGGAGAATGCTCTCGAATTTGATTATGGAGGAGTATGTGAAGTTGCCAATGATAACGCCAAAGAACAGATAGTCATTTCAGGTCAAGTTGAAGCTGTTACCAATGCAATTGAAGGTCTATTAAATATAGGTGCTAAAAAAGTAATAAAACTTCCCGTAAGTGCGCCTTTTCATTGCTCCCTTATGATGCCTGCGAAGGAAAAAATGGTCGAGGAGTTGAAAAAAATAAATTTGACTTCGCCTTTAATTCCCGTGATCTCTAATTTTACGGCTGAGCCAACCAGAGATACTAAGCTTTTAAAGGAAAATCTAATAAATCAAGTTGACGGTATGGTTCGTTGGAGAGAAATTATGCAAAAAATTGTAAAATTAGGTTTTAAAGAAATTGTAGAATTTGGATCTGGATCAGTTTTAATAAATTTAGCAAAAAGAAATTCACCTTCTTTAAATCGACTATCAATATGTGATAGTAATAGCTTACAAGAATTTATTAAGAAACTTAGTTAGGTATATAAAATGTTTAATTTAAAAAATAAGAAAGCACTTGTTACTGGTGCAAGTGGAGGAATAGGAAAAGAGATAGCAAAAGTCTTAAATTCTCATGGCGCTGAAGTATGTTTATCAGGTAGAAATGTTGATGAGTTAGAAATCTTAAAGAGCTCTTTAAAAGGGGAGAATCATTTGGTTAAAGCAGATTTATTAAATTCTAAAGATATTCCTATGCTTATTGAGGAGACTGAAGAAAAAATGGGTCAAATTGATATTCTAGTAAATAACGCTGGAATAACAAAAGATAATATATTCCTTAGAATGAGCGATAAGGAGTGGGACGATGTTATTGCTTTAAATCTAACTTCTGTTTTTAAAATTTCTAAATTGGCTGTAAAGGGGATGATAAAGAGAAGGTATGGGAGGATAATAAATATCACTTCGGTAGTCGCGTTCACCGGTAGTCCTGGCCAAGCAAATTATTCGGCTTCTAAAGCAGGAGTAATAGGAATGTCAAAATCTCTTTCTCAAGAAGTAGCATCCCGACAGATAACTGTTAATTGCATTGCTCCAGGATATATTGAGACTAATATGACAAAGGATCTTGATGAAAAAAGAAAAAATTTGATTTTAGATGCTATTCCTTCAAAAAGACTCGGTTTGCCTTCTGATTTATCTAGTGCAGTTATTTTTTTAGCTAGCGAAGAATCGAGTTATCTGACAGGTCAGACAATACATGTAAATGGCGGATTATTAATGAATTAATTAAGTCTCTGTTGAATATCTTGTAATGATGTGCTAAAGCCCATGTGAATTTTATCAAATTGAAGATTCGTAAATTAAAAAAATAATGAGGGAAATATGAGCGATACAATCGGAAAAGTTCAAGCTATAGTTGTTGAACATCTTGGAGTTGATTCAGAAAAAGTTACTGAGTCAGCAAGTTTTATTGATGATCTTGGCGCGGATAGTTTGGATACAGTAGAACTTGTAATGGCTTTTGAAGAAGAGTTTGGTATAGAAATACCAGATGATGCAGCTGAAAATATTCTAACAGTAGGTGATGCTATAAATTTTATAGATTCTAACAAAGCCTAATTAAATAATATCTGTAATAAGGCACTAGAGAGATTTTTATAGGAAGAGTTGAGCATTTTCTATCATCTATAAAATCTTCTATTGGACATCTTCTTGGAGCTACGGGAGCTGTTGAGGCAATATTTAGTATATTAAGTATAAAAAAAACATAGTTCCTCCAACTATTAATCTTGATGATTTATCAATAGATACTAAGATTGATTTAGTGCCCCATGAAAGTAAAAAAAAAGACATTAATTTTGTATTATCATATTCTTTTGGATTTGATAGAACGTACACATCAGTAATATTTTCAAGATATTAGGAAAATTTATGATTACTAAACAACAAAATCTTAATAGACACGGTCTCATGATGGTTTTGTCATCACCTTCTGGAGCAGGGAAAACATCGTTATCGAGAAAACTATTAGAGGTAGATAAAGAAATATTTTTATCTGTTTCATATACAACACGACCTTCGAGACCAGGGGAAGAGAACGAAAAAGACTATTTTTTTATAGATAATAATTTATTTGGAAAAATGAGGAAAGATGGGGAATTTTTAGAGTATGCCAAAGTTTTTGGTTTTTACTACGCCACGCCAAAGAAACCGGTGCAAAGAGCCTTAGAATCTGGTTTTGATGTCCTATTTGATATTGATTGGCAAGGAACGCAGCAATTGATGGACTCCATGCAAGAAGATCTTGTAAAAGTCTTTGTATTACCTCCATCGGTAGAGGAATTAGAAAAAAGACTCCATAATAGGAAACAAGATAATGATAATGTTATACAGGAGAGAATGTCTAGGGCTGCTGATGAAATTAGTCATTATGCTGAATATGATTATATTATAGTGAATGATAACTTTGAAGATAGTTTAAAGATAATTCATTCAATCATTATTGCTGAAAGATATAAGCGCCAAAGACAAATAAATGCTCTAAACATTATTAAGAATTTAAGAAATTCATTATAATAATGCTGTTTCACATAAGTTTGCCAAATTACAGAAATCCTCAATACTTAAATTTTGTGGTCGTAAAGAAGATTGTATATTAGATTTTTTGAGTATTTCATCAGGGTCTAAGTTTAATAACTTCAAATTATTCTTTATAGTTTTACGTCTAAAGCTAAACGCAACCCTTAAAATCTTTTCTAAGTTTTCAAAAGATGTTTTTGGAAAATTATTTTTTTTGGGAGTGATCTTTATAATTGAAGATACAACTTTAGGTTTTGGATAAAAAGAAGAAGGTTTTACGTTGCATATAAGTTCAATATTGTTTCTCCAATTTAATAATATTGTCAATCTTCCATATTCTCTCGACCCTATCTTAGCTAACAATCTATTAGCGACTTCTTTTTGAACAGTAAGAATTAGGTGATTCCATTTAGGAGGCCATTCTTTCTTTGCCATGTTAATAATAAAGGGTACAGAAATATTATAAGGAAGATTAGATACCACCGAATAATTATTTTTCGTAATTTCATCTATATCTATATCTAGAACATCGTTAATTAAAAATTGAAATGAACTGGAAAATCTCTTTTTGAGATCTATTAGTTGAGGTAAGAATGTTTCGTCTTTTTCTACTGCAACAACTAATTCAGCATTTTCTAGTAATAAAAATTCAGTCAGTAAGCATGGCCCAGACCCTACTTCAATTACTGATCTATTTGATACATCTGCTGTGCCTAAGATAATTTCAATTATATTTTTATCATGAAGAAAATTTTGGCCTAAACTTTTTTTCGGTTTTATTTTATTTTTGTTAAAAACTTTTTTAAATGAAGTTTTATATTCTTTTTTCATTTCTTTTCCTGTTTTTTGAGATTTTTGAAGCAAAAGTGATAGCTTTTCTTAGACTTAGGTTATTTGCTTCTTTTTCTCCCGCAATATTTAATGCCGTTCCATGATCGGGCGACGTTCTAACAATTGGAAGTCCGGCAGTAAAATTAACGGTACCATAGAAATCTAATGTTTTTACAGGAATGAGAGCTTGATCATGAAACATACATATTTTTGCGTCGTATTTCTTTACTTCTGGTTCGCTGAATAAAGTATCAGCAGATATTGGGCCATAGACATCAAAACCTAATGATTTCATCTTAATTATAGATGGAATTATTATATCTATTTCTTCACTTCCGATTGTCCCACCTTCTCCTCCATGAGGATTAAGAGAGCTTATAACAATCTTAGGATTAGCAATTCCAAAGTCATTTTTTAGAGACTTGTTCATTATTTTTATAGCATCACAAATAGATTTTTTAGTAATCTTTTCTGACACTTTTCTTATCGGGATATGAGTTGTTAGACTAGCCACCTTAATCTTTTCGTTAAATAAGATCATCAAGGGTTTTGATGCTGTTTTCTCTCCCAAATATTCTGTATGACCTGGATATTTAAAACCTGCTTTTATAAGGGTTTCTTTTAATATCGGTAGAGTCACAATTCCTTCCACCTTCTTATTAAGAGCTAATTTTATAGCTATATCTAAAGATTCAATAATTGCCAGAACGTTAGATTGATAAGATTTTTTAAAACCAAATCTAACTTTATTAGAAATAGGAAAAATATTTAAAGATCCCTTCTTTGATTCTTCAGGGCAGCTAATTATATTGATTTTTGATTTTAATTTTAAAGCTATCAAAGATTTTTCAATCCATTCAGGATCAGCAATAAGAAAAAAATTTGGTATTTGAGTGTTTTTATAAGTCTTTATAATTAGTTCGCTGTTTATTCCTCCAGGCTCTCCCATCGTAACAGCTATAGGAATATTTTTGTTTAAAGACATTTTAATTTTATTATCTATATTCAATCACTGCGTCTCGTCTGAGGTCCCTTAAGTGCCTTCTTGACATCATTCCCATTTTTTGAGCATAAAGATTATCTTCTATAGATTCTCTTGAAACCTCTATTCCAATATCGTCTTTGCGGTCACAAATAAGTATCAGATCAATATAGTCATTAGAATATCTTAAATTTAGAGTATCACCAGCTTCTTTAGATAATAACTCAGAATGCAGGTCTGTAGGTAATTCGCTAAGGAAACGCTTACCTATAAGGTTGACTTCCCTTTCTTGATATTTTTCTATCAAACTATCCAACCTTTTACAGGAGATAAAATCGTTAGAAAAATTTTGAGCTTCTGTTTTTCTGTTTTTATCAAAAGTAATGGAAATTAAATCATATTGATTTCTCATATAATTTTTTCCTCCTGCTTCTGCTTTTTCATTAAGCTTTACAACGTAGAAGCCATTAACAGTTTTAATAGGATCGGAAACCTGCTTATTGTTGAGTCCTTTTAATGCGTCAACAATTTCTGAATTTAACTGACCTTCAGCAACCCAACCAATGTAACCACCCTGGCCAGATGAAGAGGCTTGACTGAATTGTTGTGCTACCGGCGAGAAGGAAGCACCATTTTTTAACTGTTCAATAAGCCTTTTTGCTAAGTTGAAGGCATCTACTTCTTCTTCTTTACTCTCAAATCCTATAAAAATTTCAGAAATATCGTATTGCTCTCTATCTAGACTTTCTACAGTGCGGTTATAAACAATTGTAATTTCGTCTTCGCTGATATTTATATATGAACCAAACCTTCCCCTTACAATTTTATTCCACAACAACTCAGCTTTAATTTGACTTAATAGGGTTTCAGCATTAACCCCATTACTACTTATAAAGTTTATAATTTCCTCAGAAGACATTTCATTCCCGCTAGCTATTCGCCTCAACATAAGGTCAATTTCTTCTGAACTAGTGGGAACATCTAGTTTTATAGCCTCTTGAAGTTGAATTTTTTCATTTACAAGCGCACGGATAGCTTGTTTCTCAAGTCTTGACACATTTTCTTGAGTTGGCTGTATTCCAGAGGTAATGATAATTAGTTTGATTCGTTGTTGTACGTCATAACGAGATATTACTTCGTCATTAACTATAGCAGAAATAGCCTGAATATCTTGACTCATGCTCGAATTATTAGTTGAGAAGATTAATGTTAAAACTAACAGGCAACTTATTAAAATTTTTTTTAAAAACAATTTTCTTCCTTTATTCAACTCTTTCCCATAACTTTCTTAATCTTTCGGAGCTATCAATGGTTCCCCCGCCAAAAGTGAAAACATTTAATTTTACCATAAAAGAATTAGATGGTTCAAGATCTCTATATTTAGCAAATTTTCTCCTAAATCCTAACTCAAAAGATATACAATCATCAACATATACAACAGATAATCTATTTCTTAATGAGTTTTTTGATTCTATATCATATCTTATAGCACCTTGAATAAACCAATTATTATTTATGTTTACAAAGCTGGCTAATCTAACCTCTTTTTGTTCTGTAAATTGATAACTTTCTTCATTATCAAAATGAGCATGACCAGCTCTAAATCCCCAATTTTTAAAATTACCTTGGATGTCGAATTCAGAGCGAATTAAATTAAAATCCTTCTCATCTACTCTACCTCTATATGAAATGGCTATATTCATATTAGGTTTGTATAAAAAGTCAAAAACAAGATCTGATAAGTGTTTTTCTATACCGTTCCCTTTTTCGGCAAATTGTAAATCCGAAAATCTATAACTTTGTCCAACCATAGCAGTGATTGCACTGCTTTCACCCCAATAATGAGAAAGTCTAAATCCATAGTTGAGCCTGTTTCCACTTTCCCATCTGTCATACCCTTGAATTCTATTTGAAAGAAAAATATTAGTGGAATTTAATTCAAAAGCTAAACCATCTTCGTTAGGTATTTTTGTGTACTCACGATCGTTAGTGGCTAATGAAACATTTATAATAGGTTCTAATATAGTTGAACTTTTAGTTGATAATAAAGGCATGGACCATTCTGCAGAAATAGTAGGCAAAAATCTTGCAATTGATATTTCCTTACCAAAGGGATTTGAGGACAATAACCTAGAAGAATTATTTGGTATCCACCTTTTTGTTGTTCTATAAATATCACCCCTCAAATCAACCTTAAATTTCAGCAGACTTCCTGATTCAAATATATATTTTTTATTCCAAATTCCGTTTAATGATAAACGTTGAGTGTTTCCATCTGTTCTTCTGTAAATATTTAGAAAATTAAGATCTAACTCTATATCCCCGCCTAATATTTTAGTTTTAGGACTCCAATTGAAGTTTACACTAGGAAGAATTAATGGTTCAGACCCATTTACTTCTGGAAGAAGAAGAGAAAAGTGTGTTGCTTCAACAAGAACTTTCATTGTTGACCAATGTTTAGAAAATGATAACTTTGATATTAAAGATGTATTATCACTTAAGTTGAATCTTCTAAGAAATGTATCATCAGAAACAAAAGTGCCATTAAAATTAATATCCCAATCATTTAGAATGAATTTTCCATACGTACTCAACGAACCTCTAAAATCATATCCAATTGCATCAGATATCGATGAAGGTCTTCCATCATCTATATTTGTAACTTCTACATTTGATATTGAATGATTATTATCATCATAGGTATATGCAAGTTTTTTACCTAATTTACTTAGTTCTTCATCTGAATTAAATGGAGAATTGATTACAGAAAGCCAATCATTATTAACGTTTACCGTTTTTGATTTAAAGCCATCACTTAACGAAGCGCCTATTCCATAAAAATTAATTTCACCGTTTTTAAATTTTTGACGCCATTCACCTTCAACTATAAGAGCGCCTTTAGTAACTAACCAGGGGGTTATTGTTAGATCATAATTTTGAGCAAGATTTATAAAATAAGGTGTCTTTAAAACAACTCCTAAATCTCCTGAGCTTGTTAAGGAAGGAGCTAAAAAGCCTGATCTTCTTTTTACTTCAGGACTAGGATGGCCCGCAATTGGTACATAAAAGATTGGAACACCAAAAAGTTCAAAGCGAGCCCCTTCATAAATAATGTTTCCATTTTCTTCATCGTGGATAATTCGATTAGCTTTAACTTGCCAAGAAATTCTTTTATTTTCATTTTTGCAAGCTTTACAAGGGCTAAATATTCCTTTTCTAAGAATAGTAGCCTTATTATTGCTTCTAATAGCGTACGCTGAAGACAATGATGTCCCATCTTTTGTTGTAATTCTTGGTAGCTCAATTAATCCATCACTTAAGTCTGCAGAGAGTTTAATCCTTGAAGCGGTGATAATATTGCCATTACTTTCTTCAATACGTATTTTCCCAACAGCTTCTATAATATTCTTAGATGGATCAAAGGCAACTTCATCGGCTTCTAGTTTGTACCCTTCTCTTATTAGGAGAACAGAACCCTTTGCAAAAACTTTCCCATCTTTATTGATATATTCAATCTTATCAGCCTCTAAAATATTTTCTTGAGCTTTAATTAGTGATGAATATTGAGAAAGAAATAATATCAATAAGGATATTTTTAATAGAGCTCTGATCAAATTTTTAACTCTCTTCAGTGAATAACAAAGCAGTAATACCAGTTAATATAGCAATAATGGGAGGTAACCAGGCTGACAATATTGGATTAATAGCTCCGGAAGCACCAAATGCTTCTACTACATTTGAGAAGGTATAAATTACGAACCCTGTGATTAAACCTCCCAATAATAAATAATTTATCTTACCTGTCCTTAGAAAATTAATAGAAAATGGCGCTGCAGCAAGAACCATTGATGCAAGAAAAAAAGGGAATGCTATTAGAATATATAATCTAGTTTTATGTCTTAATGAAGAAAAACCGGCGTTCTCAGTTATGTTAATAAATTTTGGTAATTTCCAAATAGAGAAAGTTTCTGGTGGAGAAAAATTTTCTTGAATCTGGTCGGGTGATAAATTAGTGGATATCAAGAGTGACTTAGAAAAAGAAGATGGCTGCTTGTTTTTTTGAATCCATACATCACTAAGCTCCCATTTTCCATTATCAAGTATTGCTTTGTCTGTATCTATTCTTTTAAGAAGTCTTCCTTGATTATCATGATGGAAAAATATCACATTCTCAAGATTATTTCCTTGATCACCTAAACCAAGAGCATGAATTATATAATAGTCATTATTATTTTCTCCTTCTTCTTTTAACCACAAGCCATTCTCAGATAAAGTGATTAGATTTTCTTGTCCTCGAATAAATTTTGCTTCCAATTCTTTAAATCTTTCAGTAGAGGAGGCAATGAAGGGCTGTATAAAAAAAATTATGATAAAACCTAATGTTAAAACAATAATAATTATAGGTAATAGAAATTGCCATATCGAGAGACCACTTACTCGAACTATAATTAATTCCGAACTCCTTGCCAGAAGAAAAAATGTTCCTAATGAACCAAATAAAATTATAAAAGGAAGTACCTCTAATAACATTTCTGGAAGTTTTAACAAAGCTAACTTAGAAGCTAACAAAAAATCTCCTTCACCAACTTTTGAGATTCTTCTTGCTAATTCAGCAGAGTCTATCAATAAAACAACCAACATTGATATAGCTAATGAAACAGCCAATGATATAAAGAATTTCTTAGAAAAATAGAGAGATAATGTTTTTGTTAGCTTCATTAATTAGACCTTAATAAATTTATTAGATTATTTTTAAATAAATAAGACAAAACAATAACTAAAGATATTAATGGTAGAAAATACAGCATAACGACCCAAAGCACACCATTTTGTGCTAACCCCAAAAGGAAAAAATCTATGAGTTGAAATATGAAAGCTAAAGAGACAATGTAAAGAACGGAATTATTTTTTTCATTTTTTTCAAATGTCCTACCTATTAGAAATACAAAAGATAACAAAATTAAAGTAATCGGGTGCAGTAATTGTGAGATTTTATGATGACCAACCGCCCAGAGGACGTTTAGTCTGTTTTGAGCATAAATATCATCTTTCTTTGGGTTAAATAGTTCATGTAAAAATCTTTGACTGCTATCTAAATTAAAATTTATATCTTCAGGTAAAAACTCAGAAAATAAATATTCGTTTCTTTCAAATGTAACTATTGTTAAACCAGTTTCTGGATTTGATAGATCTCTGTGTTGGATAGATCCGTCGATCAAAATTAATTTAGGGGAATTATTTTCGTTTAGAAAATAGCCTTTTTTAGCAGTATAAGTTATTGGATTTGAAGAATTTCTATTATCATGAACTAAAATACCATAAATAGAGTTATCATTATCTTTTCTCTGAGCATACACAGTTAATCCTCTAGCAGGCATTGAGAAAAGACTATCTCTAATAATTGTCGAAGAAAGGTCGTTTTTTAACTGAAACATTTTGTGCTTTGCGTATCTCATTCCTGCAGGCGCAAGAAATAGAGAAAATAAAGTTAACAGTACTGTAGAAAGAACACCAAAATATAAAAAAGGTCTAAAAATTCTATTAGCTTTTATCCCAGAAGTTATTAGAATTATAGTTTCATTCTCCCTTGCTAAATTAATCAGAACAAATGTTGTCGCGATAAATACAGACAAAGGCAATATCTGGGTTAAAATATTAGGAATCACACTTAATGTAAGTTTTAAAAAGGTTAATATATCTGCGCCTCTAATGATTGCCTCATCAAGCATTTTGAGGATTTGGATTAACCAAGCTAAAGAAAGCATTCCAAGGCAAACAAAACCAAGTGAAATTATAAGTTTTTTTATTATATATTTATCTATACTTGCCATTTTAGTTAGATTATACACTAAAAGATAAACTCTAAAGGAGTAATAAGATCATAATCACAGTATTTTTTTGGAGAATTACATGAAAATAAAATTTTTACCAAAATTATCTCAATCAAAAGGAGCTTTAATCCTTGTTCTTTCAAAGAACATTTTTAAAGGTTTTAATTTGAGAAAGGAGCTTGTCTCACAGTTAAATAAAGCAGTTTTAAACGCTAAATTTAGTTTTAAGAAGATGCAGACTTTAGAGATATTAGATCCAAATGATCCTAATTTTAATAAAGTAATTATAATGGGAACCGGCACACTAAACAAATTATCCTTACGTGATTTTGATCTTTTAGGTGGAAAAATAACTCAATTATCTTTAGGAGAAAGTAAGTCAAGAGTTTCGATAATATACGATAGTGCAATAAAGAAACAAGATTCCCTTCTTCGTATGGCTTATGGAAGTTTATTGGGTTCTTATAAATTCAACAAGTATAAAACCAAAAAGAAAGATAAAACCACTCTCCCTTCCATTGATATAATTTCTAATAATTACAATGAGTTAAATAAACTTTTTCAAAGATATTCTGCAGTATCTAAGGGTGTATTCCTTGCTCGTGATTTAGTGAATGAACCAAGCAATGTCCTTTATCCTAAAGAGTATAGCAGAAGGATTCTTGAGTTAAGAAAGTTAGGAATAATTGTCGAGGTTCTAGGAGAACAAAAAATGAAAAGTTTGGGAATGAATTCCCTCCTAGGGGTTGGTTTAGGGAGTCAACATGAAAGCCAGTTGGTAGTAATGAAATGGAATGGATTAAAAAATAAAAAAACTAAACCTCTGTGCTTTGTTGGGAAAGGAGTTTGTTTTGATTCTGGTGGAATTTCCTTAAAACCTGGATCTAAAATGGAAGAGATGATAGGCGATATGGGTGGGTCTGCTGCTGTAGTTGGCTTGATGAAATCTCTTGCACTCAGGAAGGCCAAGGCAAATGTTGTTGGAGTAGTAGGCTTAGTTGAAAATATGCCTGATGGAAAAGCTCAAAAACCAGGAGATATTGTAAAGTCTATGTCAGGACAAACGATAGAGATTCAAAACACAGATGCAGAGGGAAGATTAGTTCTAGCGGATGCGTTATGGTATACACAAAAAAGATTCAAACCCGAGTTTATCGTAGATCTTGCTACTTTGACAGGAGCGATACTAGTCTCTTTGGGAAACGTCATATCTGGAATTTTTAGCAATAATGATAAATTGGCGGATAAAATTTATAAAGCAGGTCAAGTTAGTGGTGATAGAGTTTGGCAATTGCCCTTAGATGAGTCTTATGACAGATTGATTGATTCCCAATTCGCAGATATGAAGAATATTGGAAGCGGTAGAGCTGGATCTATTACTGCTGCCCAATTTTTAAAACGTTTTGTTAATGAGGTTCCTTGGACACACATAGATATTGCGGGAACGGCAACAGGAATGCCAAAAAACTCTATTAATACCAGCTGGGCTACTGGTTTTGGAGTTCACCTTTTAGATACCTTAATTAATCAAAATTTTGAGTCATAATTGACAGAATTTGCATTTTATAAAACAAGCAATTTTAGGGTAGATGAAACATTTTATGTTCTCGTCCAAAAAGCTTTAGAAAAGAACTTGAATTCTGTTGTAATCTTTGAAACCAAGGAAGCTCTGAAAGATATTAGCATTATGTTATGGTCAAAGAAACCAGAAACGTTTCTACCCCATAGTATAGAAAGAGATAATTTAAGTAATGATAGCCCGATTTATCTTACTACAAGAGAAGAAAATCCGAATAAATCGCAAATAATTTTTTCTCCCGAGGGAGCATTAGTAAAAAAATCAAAAAATTGGAAAAGATGTATATATATTTTTGATCATGATGATAATAGTTCGTTTGATAGATTAAAAGAGTACTACTTTTTATTAGAAAATTCTAAAGAGAAAATCGAACTTTATGAACAAAAAAAAGGAAACTGGATAAAAAACAATTTTATGAGGTAAGAATGAGCACAGAAAGAACTTTATCTATAATAAAACCCGATGCCACAAAAAGAAATATCACTGGAAAAATTATAAGCTGTTTTGAGGAACGTGGTTTGACTATTGTGGCTCAAAAAAGGATTTTATTATCAGAGTCAAAAGCTAGAGAGTTTTACGCCGTGCATTTAGACAAACCATTTTTTGAAGATTTAGTTAAATATATAACCTCAGGTCCTGTAGTTGTTCAGATTCTAGAAGGACAAGACGCTATTACAAAAAATAGAAAAATAATGGGAGCTACCAATCCTGAAGAGGCAGAAGAAGGAACAATTAGGAAGCAGTTTGCTTTATCTGTAGAGGCAAATTCTGTTCATGGTTCAGATTCTCAAGAAACCGCAAAATCAGAGATCAAATTTTTTTTTGATAATTCTGAAATAACTTCTATTGATTAGGAAGATTTGTAGCAAATCTTTTCTGAATTTCTTCTAACTCTTTTACGGCTTGATTGTTATATATTACCTTGTCTTCGTTAATAAGAATATTTCCTTCGGAGAACAATTTCAGGCAAAAGGGATACAAGATATGTTCAAGCTCTAAAACCTTTTTTTCCAGAGTTTTTTCATTATCGTAAGGGCTTACATAGGTTGCTGCTTGGGCTATAATAGGGCCTTCATCTACTCCCGCTCTTACCAAATGAACGGTACACCCCGATATTCTTGCGCCAGAATTTATCACCCTTTTATGTATATCAAGACCTTTAAATGAAGGTAATAATGAGGGGTGTATGTTAAGTTGTTTGTTAAACCAATTATTGACAAAGTTTTCACCAAGTATTCTCATAAACCCAGCATTACAAATGAATTCAATATTATTCTCCTTTAATTTATCATTTAGATTTTCATCGAAGTGTTCTCTATTATCAAAATCTTTATGATTCACAATTTCTGTCTTTATATTATTTTTTATAGCATAATTAAGGCCCTTAGCGGTCGGTTCATTGGATAATACCAATTCTACACTTGCGGATTTAATATCTTTATTACAAGAGTCTATTATTTTGGTCATATTTGACCCTCGGCCTGATATAAGGATTCCCACTTTCATTTGTTAAGATTTATACGTAATCAACCTTTGAACCATTTCCTTTGTTCTCTACTATCTTTCCGATTTTATAAGATTCTTCACCATATTTAGATAGAAAATTCATAATTTCTTTATCTTTTTTCTGATCAACAATAAGAGCCATTCCTATTCCGTAATTAAAGGTTTTAAGCATTTCAGATTCCTTGATATTTCCTGAATTATGAAGCCATTTATAGATCTTAGGCTTTTCCCAAGTTAAAACATCTATTTCTGCAGTAATGTTTTTACCTTTAAATATACGTGGAATATTTTCAGTTAAACCACCACCAGTTATATGAGCTATTCCCTTTACACCTTCTGTGTTTTTTAATAATTGTAAAATCTGTTTTACGTAAATTTTTGTTGGGGAAAGGAATTCTTCCAAAAAAGTTTTGCTATTATCATATGGCGTTTTATCATGAACATCTAATTTCATATTTTTAATAACATTTCTTACTAAA
>Ga0066372_10000264_pt1 | contig 19325 bp, 20 predicted proteins | sample Knorr_S15_td_250_FD_77011 | JGI IMG/M metagenome (GOLD analysis project Ga0066372, IMG submission 77011) | Marine microbial communities from Southern Atlantic Ocean transect - Knorr_S15_td_250_ad_251m_LV_A | ecosystem: Environmental > Aquatic > Marine > Oceanic | place: Southern Atlantic ocean... | reverse complement strand
CTGATTAACACCGACTTCGCCGACGTGAAGATGGTCATGCAGGACGCCGGGTCGGCCCTGATGGGTGTGGGAGAGGCCACCGGCGATGGCAGGGCCCTGAATGCGGCTCGTAAGGCCATCTCAAGCGCACTACTCGAGGCTTCGATTGAGGGTGCTCGAGGAATTCTTCTGAACATTTCCGGCCCACGTGACCTCGGCCTGTTCGAGGTCAACGAGGCGGCCAGTGTGGTCCACGGCGTGGCCCACCCAGACGCCAACATCATCTTCGGGACCGTGGTCGACGACGAGATGGGTAGCACCGTACGGGTGACGGTGATTGCCGCTGGCTTCGACCGGTGGGACGGCGATCGCCCGTCTGCCGCACCGGCTAACCCGATCCTTGGGTCCGACGCCATCAGCGACGTGTTCGCTGATGGCGACGACGACCTGGACGTACCGAGTTTTCTCAGGTAGGGGCCGATGGCCCGGGAACTGGTCCGGCGGAGTCTCCCGTCGGGCCGGACGGCCCGGGTCATCATGTCCGAGGCCGCCGACGGCGATCTGGCCGTCGGCGGCCCGGAGGACCTGCTGACCTCCCGTCGGAAGGAGGTCGTGGCCGGCCCGTGGGCGTGGGTTCACCAAGTTCACGGAACCACAGTGATCGACGTGCCCGAACCCGGTAGGGGCTCCGGTAGTTCGGCCGATGCCCTCGTGACGGCAACGACCGTCGCTCCGCTGGCGATCCAGGTGGCGGATTGTGTGCCGGTGGCTCTTATCGCACCCGCCGGAGTTGTGGCTATTGCACACGCGGGATGGAGGGGTCTGGCAGCGGGGATCCTGGAACGCACCGCCGAGGCGGTTCTAACCCGGGGAGGTGTGGCAGCGGAGGCTGTGGTGGGACCGCACATCGGCGCCTGCTGCTATGAGTTTGGAGAGGATGACCTCCAGAACCTTGAGGGTCGGCTCGGACCATCTGTCCGGTCCCGAACGAGCGACGGTCGACCAGCTGCCGACTTGACAGCAGGGGTCCGGACGGTACTTGACGGCTTATCGATCCCGGTGGTGGTACTTGATGGGGCCTGCACATCGTGCGACGACCGTTACTGGTCCTACCGGGCGACTGGGACCGCCTGCCGTCAGGCGATGGTGGTCATCCTCGAGGAGGCACCGTGAACGGTTTTTCGATCGACCCAACAGCCGTTGCTGACCGCATCCATGGCCTCGAGGAACGGCTGGCCCGTCTCAGTGGAGGACGGACTCGTCTCCTTCCGGTTACCAAGGCATTTGGGCCGGAGGCCGTAGAAGCGGTATTGGCTGCCGGGCACAATGCAGTGGGAGAGAATTATGCCCAGGAAATTCTGACCAAAGACGACGCTCTGGCTGGCCGGGAAGTGGCGTGGCACGTTATCGGTAGCGTCCAGCGCAACAAGGTTCGACGCTTGGCCGGCCGGGTGGCGGTCTGGCAGACCGTGGATCGGTCTGCCCTGGTGTCCGAGATCGCCCGGCGAGCTCCAGGCGGCCGGATCATGGTTCAGGTCGATCCACTCGGCTTTCCCGGGAAAGGGGGCTGTTCACCCGGCGCCGTGGAGGGCCTGGTCGGGCAGGCCCTGGATGCTGGACTCCAGGTCGACGGCCTGATGACGGTCGGCGCCCAGGGTGATGCTGCGGCCACCGGTCGAGCCTTCCGGGTGGTGACTGACCTAGCCGATTCCCTCGGTCTCGTTGAGCGCTCGATGGGAATGACCGAGGACCTCGAACTGGCTGTCGCGAGTGGTTCGACGCTGGTCCGGGTTGGCCGGGCACTGTTCGGAGACCGCCCCCCTCGGGGTGGATGCTGACTCCGGGCCGATGTTGTCCTCATCGGCCCGGATCGGGCCAGTACGCTCGGAGCTATTGCCGACGAATGGTCGGTGGCGGCGCCGGACGATCGGGTGCAGATGAAGAAGTTGATGATGTGGCTGGGCCTGGGGCCCGACGAGGCATATGAGGATTACGGAGACGAACCGGTCCTTCGCGGACCGCTGTCGTCCACCGAGTTTGCCGAAGCCCGGGCAGCCGCCGAGACCAGTGGAACGGCTGGCCCCCTGTTGACCAAGGTCCCGCAGTCGAACACGGTTCGGGCCATCCCGGCCGAACCGACTGGAACAGTTCGACCCCTGAAGGCGGCAGCCACCGCCAAGCCCGTCACCGTCTCGCCGTCGTCGTTCAACGACTGCCAGGAAATAGCCGACCGCTTCATTGCCAAGCAGCCAGTAATCGTGAACCTCCAGGGCGTAGATGCTGACCTGTCTCGGCGGATCATCGATTTCGCCAGTGGGGTCTGTTACGGCGGAGAGGGCCAGCTGGAGAAGGTCACCCACCAGGTGTACTTGATGACACCGGTGGATGTGGAGGTGTCGTCGGAAGACCGCCGACGCCTCGCCGACTGATCGGGGTGGACGGTGGCGGCCCTGCTTTGCTCGCTCCTCCAGTTGTACCTGCTGGTCCTAATCGTGCGGGTGGTGTTGAGCTGGTTCCCGATCTCGCCGGACGGTACGGCAGCCACAGTGGCTGGCTTTCTCTACCTGGTGACCGATCCCGTCCTCGGACCGCTACGCCGTGTGCTTCCGCCACTACGTATGGGCGCTATGGCCCTGGACCTGTCACCCATTGTGGCCTTCTTTGGGATTTCCATCCTGATGGGTCTTTTGTGTAGTTGACCGGCTTGATTACCAGCCGGTGAGGTGCCCGAAGCAGCAGGAGGCGCGGCGGTAGTCTGGAGGTATGGACGAGGACATCCTGCACGAGCTTGACGACGTTCATATCGGCACGAAGATGCGGGGCTACGACCCTGTCGAGGTCGATGACCTACTGGACCGGGCTCGTCGTGAGATCGAGGACGTACGAACTGCAGCGCGACGCGCCGGAGAACGCGCGGAGTTGGCCGAGCGGCAACTGGCTGAAGAGTTGGACGCTGCCCGTACCGCCCGAGCGGAGGCGGAAGCCGGGATTGCCACGGCGGCGGCTGAAGCGGCGAGCCTGATGGCTGACGCCCGGGCCGAGGCGGCGGACCTTCGAACGGCGGCTGACGCCGAAATTCGGGAATCTATCCAGGATGGTCGAGCCCGGATGCTGGAGCAGATGGTCGGACTGGAAGCCGAGCGGGACCTAGTTCGAGAAGAGATCGACGTGACAGCGGAGTTGGTAGCTGCCCACCGGGACCGCCTCCTGCGGGCCGTGGAGGACCTCCGGACCCTTGTTGAGGGAGTGGAGGATCGGCCGGCAGTCGTGCTCGAGGCCCGGCCGGAACCGATGTCCATGGAACCTGCTGTTGCATCGCCCCCCGCTCCCGTGGTGGAGGCCGGCCGGTCTGCTGAGGTGGTGACACGTCTTCACTCTGTGCCCCCGTCGGTTGGAGGGGTGGGGGGTGACGGGGAAGACCTTGATGCGTTCTTCGCCGACGACGGTTCCTGATCTGGACTCGGAGCCGCACTGGGCCGATCAGGCTTTCCCCTCCGAACCTCGGGATCCCACCGGATTCAGGGAGAGACCGGTACGCTCCTCGGCCCATCGGACCCGTGTCCGATCGTGGGTCGTCATCTCGGCGGCACTTGGGAGGAGGCGGTGATGGCCGCTAAGAGCACGGCGAAGAAGGCCCCAGCGAAGAAGGCCCCGGCCAAAAAGACTGTCGCCAAGAAGGCCCCAGCGAAGAAGGCCCCGGCCAAAAAGACTGTCGCCAAGAAGGCCCCAGCGAAGAAGGCCCCGGCCAAAAAGACTGTCGCCAAGAAGGCCCCGAAGACCCCGTTTGGCAAGAAGTTTCTGGATGAGCAGAAGAAGGCCCTCCTCGCAGAACGGGCCCGCTATGTGCAGAGCGCCGACACTCTCCAGGCAGAGGCGGACTCGCTGCTGGAGGACCGAGATCCTGGAGACGTTCAGTTCGACGACGAGTCGGGCGAGGGAGACACCCTTGCCGTGGAACGTGACCTCGATCTGGCTCTGAGTGCCCAGGCACGAGACGCCGTGGAGGAGATCGATGAAGCGCTGGACAGGATCCGTCGGAGGGTCTACGGGGTCTGCGTGAAGTCCGGCAAGAACATCCCGAAGGAGCGGCTCAAGGCGATCCCGTGGGCCGCCGAGCGGGTCGAGTTCAAGGCCGGAGGGCTGGGTCGACGGTGACCGGTGGCACCGGCCGCCGGAACCGGTGGATGGTGCCGGCCCTCGCCGGGGCCGCGGTTTTACTCCTGGACCAACTAACTAAGTGGTGGGCGTCTGAGGCCCTAGCAGATCGAACCATCGATCTCGTCTGGACGCTACGGCTCCACCTGGTTTTCAACACCGGCGCGGCGTTCAGCCAGGGTGAAGGTTGGGGCCCCCTGTTTGCAGTGCTGATCCTGCTTGTCGTAGCTCTCCTGGTCCGTCAAGGCGCCGGTACGGACGATCCGATGACACGGATTGCCGTCGGGGTCGTCATTGGAGGGGCTATCGGCAACCTGGCGGACCGTGCCTTCCGGGAGGGTGGGGGATTCTTCGGTGGTGCCGTGATCGACTTCATCGACCTTCAGTGGTGGCCAGTGTTCAACGTGGCAGATTCGGCGATCGTGGTAGGGGGGGTTCTGGTCGTCTGGCGGGGTTGGCGCCGATGAGCGGCGATACCGGCTTTCAGGAGACCATCCCGGCGGCTCTGGATGGTGAGCGGTTAGACCGTGTGGTGGCCCTGCTAGGTGACGTCAGTCGAAGCCGTGCTAACGCCGCGCTGAAGGCAGAAAGGGTCACCCTGGACGGGGAGGTAGTCACCCTCCGCTCCCACCGTGTCCGGGAGGGCGAGGAGCTGACAGTGGCCGGATTCGAGCGGGATGACGTGGGTGCTCCAACACCTGATACCGCGGTACCGGTAGTGGTCCTGTACGCCGACGATGATGTCCTGGTGGTGGATAAACCGGCCGGCTTGGTCGTCCACCCGGGTGCCGGGAACCGTACCGGGACACTGGTCAACGGTCTGTTGGCCATCCACCCGGAAATCGCCGGTGTCGGCTCGACGGCTCGACCAGGCATCGTGCACCGGCTCGACCAGGGAACCTCAGGAGCGCTGGTCGTAGCTCGCTCCCAGACGGGCTACAACTCCTTGGTTGCACAGTTAGCTGCTCGTACGGTCGGGCGACGGTACGAAGCACTGGCCTGGGGGCGGTTCGAAGCGGCCAACGGCATGGTAGATGCCCCTATCGGTCGGTCGACTCGAGACCGTACCCGGATGGCGGTGGTTGGATCAGGGCGCCCTGCTCGGACCGGATACGAGGTGGTGGCCACTTGGGACAACCCCGTGGTATCTCATGTGGTCTGCCGCTTGGAGACGGGGCGCACCCACCAGATCCGAGTTCACCTGTCAGCCATTGGCCATCCCCTGATCGGGGACGGCGCCTACGGCGGTCACCGTGAGGGTCTGGAGTTAGATCGACCGTTCCTCCATGCCGCCCACCTCTCGTTCGACCATCCGGTGACCGGATTACGGCTCTCCTTCAAGACTTCCCTCCCAGATGACCTCCAGAACCTGCTGGCGGGACTGGGCCCCCCGACCGATGGCGGCCCGTCGGATCCCGTAGCGACCTAGGCGTCGGGCCAGGACGCCTCGCCGCGCGCCATGCCGGCTATGTCCTGCAGGGTGAACGAGTCCAGATAGTTCCGCATGTGGCTTCCGGCGCTAGCCCAGATCGAGAGGAGTACGCATTGGCCCTCGTGATTGCAGGCTCCGTCAGTGTGCGGGTCGCTGAAGTCACCGGCCACAATTGGACCGTCGACTGCTGAGACAATTTGAGACAGCAGGATGGTCGACGGTTCCCGGGCCAGGACGTAGCCGCCACCGACCCCACGCTTCGAACGGACCAGGCCAGCGCCCTTAAGGGCCAGGAGGATCTGCTCGAGGTAGGGCTGGGGAAGGCCGGTCTGGTCGGCGATCTCGCGTACCGACCGGGGATTCTGACCGTCGCCGTGGAGGGCGAGAGACAACAGAGCGCGGCTGGCGTAGTCGCCCCGCGTCGAGACCTTCACGTCGGTCGATCCTAGACGTGGGCTGACCGACGGGCCGATGTCGCTCCCACTCAGGCGCCGGCGGAGTCCGGCCACCGCTACGGTCAGGAAACCTATGGACCACTCTGTCGGAGGAGTTGCCTCCCCGGTTGTTCCGGCTTACCACGACGCCTGCGTTACCACTCTCGTGCCGGCCCTCCTGGAGGGTTCTGCCGCACCGGCCTGGCTACCCGAAGAGGTCTTGCAGGCCCGTCGGATCCTGCTCCTCGTGTTGGACGGGTTGGGTTGGCTGCAACTCCGGGATCGGGCCGGGGTCGCCCCGACCCTGGCCGACCTGGAGGGAGGCCCGATTACCACCGTGGCCCCGAGCACCACGGCGGCGGCCTTGACGTCCCTCTCCACCGGCCTGCCTCCGGGCGAGCACGGGGTAGTCGGGTATCGGATTGCAGTGGGGGGATCCGGTGGGCCGCCCCACGGGGAGGTTCTCAACGCCTTGCGCTGGTCGACCGGAGACGGTGACGCCCGCCGCCGCCACGACCCCCGACTCTTCCAACCTTGCGAGATATTTGGCTCCCAACGGCCCCCGGTGGTGACCAGGGCCGAGTTCGCCGAATCCGGATTCACCGCGGCCCACCTGTCCGACACTCGTCTCTTCGGTTACGCCGATCGGACGGGCTTGTTGGACCAGGTGTTCGGTGCCTTCGCACGGAAGGAACCATTCGTCTACGCCTACTGGGACGACATCGACCGGATCGCACACGAGTTCGGGTTGGCCGAGCGCTACAACGATGAACTAGCGGCCTGTGACCTGATGGTCGCCGAACTTCTTCACCGGCTACCGGCTGGGACAGCGGTTGTGGTCACAGCCGACCACGGCCAGGTCCATGTGGGAGAACGTCTCGTTGACCTACCGGCAGAGGTCACCGGGCTGGTCGACGGCCAGAGTGGAGAGGCCCGCTTCCGGTGGCTCCACGCCCGACCGGGAGCTGCCTCGGACCTGCTGGCTGCCGCCCACCAGGCGTTCGACCATATGGGGTGGGTCCGATCGGTGGATGAGGTGGTGTCGGACGGGTGGCTGGGCGACCGAGTGACATCGGCCGCCCGAGGTCGGCTGGGTGATGTGGCCGTGGCGGCCCGAGATCCGGTGGCCTTCGTCGATCCGGCCGAGGCCAGCTCCGTCGAGCTCATTGGCCGACACGGATCACTGACTGCCGACGAAATGCTGGTTCCTGCCGTCTTCGCTGTGACGTGAGCCGATGGAGGTGGACGAGGGGACCGACGGTCGACCGTCGCGGGGCATAGAGTCCGGACCGATGACGGGACAACCTGCGAGCCCCTCGGAACCGGTCGAACCGGAGGTGGTGGACGCCTCTGACGATCCACCCGAAACGGTCGAAGAGGAGCTGATCGACGAGTCGATCGAGCATCCGGCCAAGGTCATGCGGGTGGGGACGATGATGCGTCAACTTCTGGAGGAGGTCCGCTCGGCCACCCTGGACGAACCCAGCCGGGATCGACTCCGGGAGATCTACGAGACATCGGTGGCCGAGTTGGGTGCTGCGCTTTCAGTCGACCTCCGCGAGGAGTTAGGGCGGTTGGCCCTCCCGTTCGCCGACGACGTAGCGCCCACCTCCGACGAGCTGCGGATCGCTCAGGCGCAGTTGGTCGGGTGGCTGGAGGGCCTGATCCAGGGGATTCAGGCCACGCTGTTCGCCCAGCAGATGGCCGCTCAGCAGCAGTTGGCCGGCATGCGACCCCCGGCGTTGCCACCCGGAGAGTCGGGTGACGGGCCGGAGATTCGACCCGGCACCTACCTATGATCGGCGCTGTCCGATGACCGCTGGCTTCACCCACCTCCACGTCCATACCGAGTTCTCGATGCTGGACGGGGCGGCCCGGATCGGGGAGCTAGTGGATGCTGCGGTGGCTGACGGCCAGACGGCGCTCGGGATTACCGACCACGGGAACATGTACGGGATCTTGGACTTTTACCGGGCCTGTCGAGACCGGGGGATCAAGCCGATCCTTGGCACCGAGGCGTACATGGCTCACGACACCCGCTTCGAGCGTCCATCGAGAAGGGGCCGAGTCGACGATTCGGGTGGCGAGACCGATGGTGGCCGCAAGTTGATGTACCACCTCACCCTGCTAGCGGAGAACGACGTGGGCTACCGGAATCTGATCCAGGTGGCCAGCCGGGCCTTCATGGAGGGGTATTACTACAAGCCCCGGGTGGACTGGGACGTGCTGGCCGAGCACAGCGAGGGTCTGATTGCCACCACGGGTTGTCTAGGCGGCCACGTCCTCCAGGCTTTACTCAGAGACGACTTCGATGATGCCCGGACCAAGGCGGCTCGGTTGCAGGAAATCTTCGGGAAGGACAACCTCTTTATCGAACTCCAGGATCAGGGGATTCCGGAGCAGCACCGGACCAACCCCCAGTTGGAACGGATCGCCAGAGAACTCGGAGCACCGCTGCTGGCTACCAACGACAGCCACTACACCCGGCGAGAGGACGCTCGGGCCCACGACGCCCTCCTCTGTGTCCAGACCGGTTCTCAGATGAGTGATCCCAACCGCTTCCGGTTCTCCGGTGAGGAGCACTACCTGAAGTCCACTCACGAAATGCGCGAGTTGTTCCGGGATCTACCCGATGCCTGCGACAACACGCTGTGGATTGCTGAGCGGTGTGGGGTGGAAATCGAGTTCGGTAATCCTCGGCTGCCCGACTTTCCAATTCCCGAGGGCTTCGAGGATGCCGACTCCTACCTCGAGCATTTGGCTTTCGAGGGGGCCAGAAAGCGGTGGGGGAACCAACTCGAGGACCGGGTCGTGGAGCGTCTGGCGTACGAGTTGGCCACCATCCGCGACATGGGCTTTTCGTCCTACTTCCTCATTACCTGGGATCTGATCCGGCATGCCCGGGAACAGGACATCCGCGTCGGTCCGGGGCGGGGCAGCGCTGCCGGGTGCGCGGTGGCCTACACCCTCCAGATCACTGACCTGGATCCCATTCGGTACGACTTGTTGTTTGAGCGTTTCCTGAACCCCAGCCGAATCTCCATGCCCGATATCGACATGGATTTTGACTCACGGTTCCGTGACGAGATGATCCGGTACGCGGCCGAGAAATATGGCCGGGACCACGTGGCCCAGATCGTGACCTTCTCCCAGATCAAAGCTCGGGCTGCTGTCCGGGATGCCGCCCGGGTGCTTGGCTACCCGTACGCCCTGGGTGACCGTGTTGCTAAGGCCATGCCTCCACTCATCATGGGACGCGACACTCCTTTGGCCGCCTGCCTCGACGAGGACGAGCAGTACCCCGACGGCTTCAAAATGGCCGCCGACTTGCGGGACATGTACAGCAATGACGACGACGTGCGGGCGGTGGTGGACGTGGCTCGGGGTCTTGAGGGGCTCCGTCGACAGGACGGGATCCACGCGGCGGCCGTGGTCATCACCCGGGAGCCGCTCACCGAGTATCTCCCGATTCAACGCAAGCCAGAGTCTGGACAGGACCCGGAGGATGCCCCGGTCGTTACCCAGTACGAGATGCACGGGGTCGAAGACCTCGGCCTACTGAAAATGGACTTTCTCGGCCTGCGGAACCTGGACGTCATCACCGACACGCTCCAACTCATCGAACGGACTCGTGGCGAGGTGCTTGACATCGACGCCGTGGACCTGGTGGATGAGCCGACGCTGGCCATGCTGACCCGGGGTGACTCCGTCGGGGTGTTCCAGCTTGAGTCGGGGCCTATGCGGGCCCTCATGCGTTCCCTGGCTCCGACCTCATTCGAGGACGTAGCCGCCCTAGTCGCCCTGTACCGACCCGGGCCAATGGCGGCCAACATGCACAACGACTACGCCGACCGCAAAAACGGGAGACAGCGGGTTGTCCACCTTCACCCGGATGCCGAGGAGATTCTGGGAGATACCTACGGGCTCATGATCTACCAGGAGTCGGTAATGCGGGTAGCCCAGAAGTTCGCCGGTTACTCCCTGGCTGAGGCGGACAACCTTCGGAAGGCTTGCGGGAAAAAGGACCGGGAGCTCATGCAACAGGAGCGGGCCGCCTTTGTGGGGGGCTGCGAGGCCACCGGTTACGGGTCGGGACTCGGCGATGAGATGTTCGACATCATCGAGCAATTCGCCGACTATGCCTTCAACAAGAGCCACTCCTACGGGTACGGCTTTATCGCCTATCAGATTGCTTATCTGAAGGCCCACTATCCGGTGGAGTATCTGGCCGCTCTGCTGACCAGTGTGAGATCAAACCTGGACAAGGCCGCCGTCTACCTCAATGAGTGCAGGATGTTGGGTATCGAGGTGGGCGTACCCGACATCAATGTGGCCCGTTCGAACTTCGAGCCGGTTCCGGACTTGGCCGCTGAGCCGAACACATCGCCCGGGAAGATCGTCTTCGGTCTTTCCGCAGTGCGGAACGTAGGGGAGGGCCTCGTGGAACTAATCGAGGCCGAGCGGGCGGCCAATGGTTCGTTCGCCGACTTCTACGACTTCGCTGAACGATGTGACACAACGGTGCTCAACAAGCGAACCGTCGAGTCCCTGATCAAAGCAGGGGCCTTCGACGCCCTTGGCCACCCGCGCCAAGGCCTCCTGTACGTCCACGAGCAGATCATCGACCACACGGTGGCCCGCCGGAAGGAACACGACATGGGGGTCATGTCGCTCTTCGGAGAGAGTTCGGAGGGTCCATCGTTCGACGAGCGGGCCGAGGTGGTCGACGTGGAGTTCGATAAGGCGACCCGGTTGGCCTTCGAAAAGGAGATGCTCGGCCTCTACGTGTCAGACCACCCGCTATTGGGCTACGAATCGGCCCTCCGGCGCCGGGCCGACTCGACTATCGGCGAGTTGGAGGACACGGACGACGGCGTCTTCAGGGTGGTGGGTGGGGTGGTGACCAACTTGGCCAAGAAGTGGACCCGTCGAGGTGACTTGATGGCCACTTTCGATCTGGAGGACCTGGGCGGGGTCATAGAGGTTATGGTCTTCCCGAAGACGATGAACGACCACGGTCACAAGTTGACCGATGACGCCATCGTGCTAGTCAGAGGTCGAATCGACCGACGGGAGGACCTCCCAAAGGTGATTTGCCAGGACGTGGAAGTTCTCGAGATCACGCAACTAGACCAGACTCGTCCAGTCCGGGTCCAGTTGCCAATGAACCGGGTCTATGAGGAGACCATCGAGGAACTCAAGGAACTTTTGGCCACTCATCCCGGAGATTCCGAGGTGTACCTCCACCTAGGGGAACGTCAGGTGCTCCGGCTACCCGATGACTTTTCGGTCGACCCGGCTAGCGGCTTGGTAGCCGAGATCCGGATTCTCTTAGGTGCTGACGCCGTTCTCGCTGGTTGAGGTTTACCGGAGAACGGTCGCGGGTTGGGAACATCCCGGCCGCCCGGCAGGATGGAGGGGACCAGTAGGCGGAATCGGAGGCATCGGGGCTGATGGCGATCGAGGTCGAGACCAAGGACTGCACGATGCTCGGCGATGCCGAGATCGAAGAGATGGCCGACCTCTGCGCCGAGGGGCCCAACCCGTTCGGCATCGGTCTGATCTCGAAACAAACCGAAGAGTGGGTGCTCATCACCACAGCCCGGGCGGGCGGGCGTCTCAAGGGCTTCTCGTTCAGCACGTTGGAGCGCATCGGAGGAACGCCGGCCGTGATCGTCGGCATGGGGTCGATCCACCGCACCTCCAAACGCGACACTGTTCTTCGGGCCCTTGTGGCCGAGCAACTCCGACGAGCTGTCCTGGCCTTTCCCGACGAGGACGTGGTCATCGGTTCTCGCTTCAACGAATTGTCGGGATTCGAGGCCCTTCGGGATCTGACCGACATCGTGCCTCGTCCCGGCCACAAGGCTTCGGGCGAGGAGAGGGCGTGGGGACGACGCTTCGTCAAGCGGTTCGGCCTGTCGACCCTGTCTTACGACGAGCGACGGTTCGTGTCTCCGGGCAAGGGCACCCAGGCCTGCGTCTTCGACCACACCAGCCTGAAGCCTGAGAAGCTGGGCGCCGATGTGGCAGCCTATTTCGATGACCTTGACGTGGTAGCGGGTGACGTCTTGGTGGCTTTCGGTTGGGCCCTGGCCGAGGACCTCGAGAAGTACCTCTGAGTTCTGGGGCGCCGGAACCGATCCGGGTGGCGCCGCTGATGACCGTTTCTGACGCCCTTCGGGATCGACGTTCCTGTCGGTCTTTTGCGACGACCCCCTTAGCTGTCGGAGTCCTCGACGAGTTGGTGGACCGGGCCCGCCGAACCCCGACAGCTGGGAACTGTCAAGGCGTGGAGTTTTTGGTCCTCGAGGGGTCCGAGGTGTCCGCCTACTGGGAGACCACCCTTCCATCCAACCGACGGGAGGCCTTCCCGTGGCCCGGCTTGGTGGACGCCCCGGCCCTGATTCTTACGTTCGGCCTGCCCAGCCGTTATTTGGATCGCTACGCCGAACCTGACAAAACGGGAACCAGTTTGGGCGACTCGGTCGCTGACTGGCCGGTGCCGTACTGGCTGACTGACGCCGCTTTCGCTGCTATGGCCCTTCAACTACTGGCGGTGGAGGCGGGTCTGGGCTGCTGTTTCTTTGGTCTCTTCGGGCACGAGGAAGCGGTCCGAGAACGGTTTGGAGCACCTAGCGAGGCTCGGGCAGTCGGCACGGTGGCTCTGGGATATCCGGCACTGGTCGGTGGCCGGGCCAGTGCCTCAACGACCCGGGCCCGTCGACCCCTGGACGAGGTGCTTCACCGCGGTACCTGGTGAGATGGAAGTCAGTCTGCCCCGGATGGGATCCAGTCCGATGCCGCCGGTACTGTCCGACGGAAGCGGGGCACCGAGCACCTGCCGGAGGACCGACATGACCGAGGAGGCCGATGGGACCGCTGAGGTCTCGGAACGACTACCCATCGTCGACTATCTGCAAATTGGCGATGATCCGCACCTGGTAGCCAACGAGTGCACCGATTGTGGGGCGCGCTACTTCGACCGGCGTAATGCGTGTGCAAAGTGTGGTAGGACGGCGTTCACCAATGTCAGGGTGGCCGGTGAAGCCACCCTGCGGGCCTTTAGCATCGTGCACCGGGCTGCTCCGGGCATCCCGGTTCCCTATGTTTCGGCAATCGTGCAGACCGATGACGGAACGTCGGTGCGGGCCAACGTGGTGGGGCTTGACGACCCCCTGAAGGCCGAGCTGGGTATGCGCCTGCGGCTCACCACTTACGGATGCGGAACGGATGACAACGGGACCGAGTGCGTAGCCTTCGGCTACGCGGCGGTCTGAGAAACAGAACGGAAGGGAGTACTCGATGGCGGACGCAGTCTGGGTCCTCGGGACGAGCATGACGAGATTCGGGCGCTATCCCGAATTGGACGCCGTGGACCTTGCCTCCCGGGCTTGTCTAGATGCACTGGACGACGGAGGGGTGTCCATCCATGACATGGATGTCATGGGAGCCGGGACCTTATTCCAGGCCCAGTCGGGCATGGGCCAAAGAGTCCAGAAGCAGATCGGACAGACCGGCATCCCGGTGTTCAACGTGACCAACGCGTGTGCCACTGGGGCCACCGCCCTACGTGCCGTCTATCTCTCTATTAGGGCCGGGGAGGCCCAGATGGGCCTGGCTTTCGGCGTCGAACAGATGGGCAAAATGGGCCTTCTGCGTGGCGGCGCCAAGGACGACGCCAACGTCTACGAGCCGTCGGGCCGATATGGGGCGGTGACCGGCGTCGACGGGATCCTGGGAACTGAGACCATGCCGGGCGTGTTCGCCCAGGCCGGCATGGAGTACGCCTACGAGAACGAAGGGGTGGGCTTCGAACAGTTCGCCCGGGTGGCTTACAAGAACCACCTGCACTCCACACTGAACCCGCTGGCCCAGTATCGCAAGGAGTTCTCCATGGAGGAGATCATGGGCTCTCCGGTGCAGAGCTATCCGAACACCCTGCTGATGTGCTGCCCGACCGGCGATGGGGCGGCGGCCGCCGTGCTGGTGTCCGAGGAACGCCTCAGGTCCCTACCCGGCGAGGTCCAGAAGCGGGCGGTGAAGATCTCAGCGTCGGTCCTGACCTCTGACCCATGGGTGGAGAGCGGCCAGGTGCAGCCCGACGTGAACACTCTGACCCGCAATGCTGCCGCCCAGGCCTACGAGGTGGCCGGCGTGGGTCCCGAGGACCTCGACCTGGTGGAGTTACACGACTGCTTTGCGACCGCTGAGCTCATTCACTACGACAACCTGGGTCTCTGCGAGCGGGGCGGAGCCGGTGAGTTCATCGATTCGGGTGGTCCGTTCCGCGACGGGAGGACCCCGGTCAACGTGTCGGGTGGACTGATCTCCAAGGGGCATCCGATCGGGGCGACCGGGGTGGCCAACGTCTACGAGGTAACCACCCATCTGCGGGGCGAGGCCGGCGACCGTCAGGTCGAGGGCGCCAGGGTCGGCTTGGCTCACGTGATCGGCCTCGGTTCGGCCTGCGGTATCCACATCCTGGAGAAGGCCGCCTAACCGTCGTCGGAGGCGATGGTCTTTACTGGCAATTCTGGGGCTGGGATCGTCTCAGATCAGTTCGGCCCGGAGGTCGTCGGGCGTGTCTACCGGGGCGCGACAGGCGAATTCTCGGCATACCCAGGCCCGGTCGCCGTCGCGTCCTTCCCAGAGCGGCCCACCGAAGGGCTCGCCCCAGGCTAGAACCGTGTTCGGCCGCCAGGTTCCGGCTACCGCGGCGACTAGGTCGGGGCGATCTCCGGTCACTACCACCTCGGTGATACCGGTGTGGTGGAGGTCGACGGCTCCTAACAGGTGGCCAAAGGCCGTGGGGTGTCCAGCCACCGAATCGCCTAGTAGCTGTAGCACCCCCTCGGCGGCCTCGACGTAGCGGGTATCTCCGACCAGTGCGCCAAGACGCAGCAGGGCGACCGCGGCCAGGCTGTTGGCTGACGGCTGGGCGTTGTCCAGCAAGTCCTTGGGGCGTCGCACTAGGGCCTCGGCGTCATCTCCGGTGCCGTGGAACCCGCCGTTCTCCCTGTCCAGGAAGCGGTCCAGGAGAACGTCGGCCGTCGACACGGCCAACTCGGTCCACCGGGCCTCACCGGAGGCTTCACCGAGTCGGGTCAGGCCGTCCACCATGGCTGCGTGGTCCGCCGCGTAGCCCAGGGTGTGAGCTCCGGCGTCGGCTTGCCAGGAACGCAGCCACCGACCGTCCGGTTGCCTGAGCGTTCGACAGAGGAAGTCAGCGTTTGTCGTGGCCACTTCCAGCCAGTCTTCCCGGCCTACGGTCAGGGCGGCTTCGGCCAGGGTGGCCAGCATTAGGCCGTTCCACTCGGTCAAAACCTTATCGTCCAGTCCAGGCCGGATCCGGGCTTCCCGGTGGGTGAAAAGGGCTGCGCTGGCCCGCTCGACAGCGTCAGGACGCTCGAGGTCACCCCGAACCGGCCGGTGGAGGATATTGGCCCCCTCGAAGTTGCCGGTCTGGGTGACCCCGTACCATTCGACGGCTTCGTCAGCGTCTTCCCCGCATACCGAACGCACTTCGTCCAACGACCACAGGTAGAACGTTCCCTCGGCCCCCTCCGAGTCAGCGTCCTCGGCTGAGAAGAAGCCACCCTCGGGGTGGCGGAGGTCCCGCAGTACGTAGTCGATTGCGGCGGTGGCCACCTGAAGCCAGCGGGGGTGACCGAGCACCCGCCACCCGTGCAAATAGGCGCGGGCCAGCAGGGCGTTGTCGTAGAGCATCTTCTCGAAGTGGGGGACCAGCCAGTAGGGGTCAACCGAGTAGCGGGCGAATCCGCCGCCTAGGTGGTCGTGCATGCCGCCGGCAGCCATGGCGTCCAGAGTGGTGGTGAGGACCCGGATCGGCTCGGCCTCCGGGGACCGGGCCACGTGCCTGAGCAGGGCCTCGAGGCTCATGGCCTGGGGGAACTTGGGGGCCTCTCCAAACCCACCCCACTCGTTATCGTGCTGGGTGACCAAGTGGGCGACTGCCGAGGCCAGGGCGTCGGCGGGCGGTGGGCCCTCGGCCGGACGGAGGTCACCATGCCGTGCCATGTTGGCCGTCAAGCGGTTTCCTAGGCCCTCGAGGTCGTTGCGTCGCTGATCCCAGGCCTCCCGTACAGCTGACAGAACCTGAGGGAACGACGGCATCCCTCCCCGTGGGCGGTTGGGCCAGTAGGTCCCACCGTGGAAGGGTCGCCCGTCGGGATGGCAGAACACGGTCATGGGCCAGCCGCCCCGTCCGGTCAGGGTGGTCACTGCATCCATGTAGATCGAGTCCACATCCGGTCGCTCCTCGCGGTCGACCTTGACGTTCACGAAGCCGGCGTTCATCTGGGCGGCGATCTCTGGGTCCTCGAACGACTCGTGGGCCATGACGTGGCACCAGTGGCAGGCCGAATAGCCGACAGAGAGGAGGATGGGAACGTCGCGTTCGGTGGCCGCTGTCCGAGCCGCTTCGCCCCACGGATACCAGTGCACCGGGTTGTCGGCGTGCTGACGAAGGTACGGGCTGCTTTCGCTGGCCAGAAGGTTCACCGCTCGGACCCTACTGATGAGCCGTTGACCTTCTGGAATCGTCCCACTGGCAGACTCCGGGGATGAGACGGTGGATCCTTGGGGCGAGACCTTGGACCCTTCCGGCCGCCATGGTCCCTGTTCTGGTGGGGACAGCGGTGGCCGCGGGGACTGGTGTGGTCTGGTGGCGAGCCGCCGCAGCGCTGGTGGTGGCCCTGGCCCTCCAGGTGGCGGCCAATTACGCAAATGACCTGTCTGACGGTCTGCGGGGAACCGACGGTTCGGAACGCGTCGGTCCGACCCGTCTAGTAGGTGGGGGCTTGGCGACCCCCGAGGAAGTCCGGGTGGCCATGCTGGGAGCTTTCGCCTTGGCTTCCGTGGCGGGTCTCAGCCTGGCCGCCGCTGTGACCCCGTGGCTGCTCGTAGTGGGAGCGGCGTCGGTAGCTGCCGGGTGGTTTTACACCGGCGGATCCCGGCCGTATGGCTACCGGGGGCTGGGTGAGGTGTTCGTGTTCGCCTTCTTCGGCCTGGTGGCCACGGTAGGTAGCACCTACGTGCATCAGCAGCGAATGCCAGGTTTGGCCTGGCTGGCTGCTGTTGCCGTGGGGTTCTTGGCCTGCTCCCTCTTGGTCATCAACAACCTGCGCGACCGGTTGGGTGACGAGAAGGCGGGGAAGCGGACGTTGGCCGTTCGCCTGGGTGACCGCCGGACCCGGTTGTTGTACGTGGCACTCCTTGACGGCTCCCTGATCGTGGGGTCGTTGTGCGCCCTGTTCCGACCATGGGCCGTCCTGGTGCTGGTCGCTGGCTTGATAACTGGACCGCCAGTCCGCAGCGTGCTGGCGGGAGCCGAAGGTCCAGACCTGGTGGATGTGCTGGCTCAAACCGGAAAGATCCAGATGACGGCCGGGGTGTTGTTAGCCCTAGGCCTAGTTCTATCGGCTTGACCGGCTGGTTTTAGGCCCGGCTAGCGGTCAACAGTTGGGCGATGCCGCCGCTGAATCGGTCCTTGGTCACCTCGGCGAATCCCGCGGCGGCAATGGTGGCCAACAGGTCGGCTTCGGATGGGAGGTAGGCCACCGAACGGGGCAGATACCGGTAGGCACTCCGGTCCGACAGGAGCCCACCGATGAACGGAACCACTCGACCAAAGTAGATGCCGTGGCCGAGACGGAGCGCAGGACTACGTGGCCGGTCGACTTCTAGTAGGGCGATTCGTCCGCGGGGCCGGAGTACCCGGACCAACTCGGCCAGGAAGGGCTCCAGGGCGGTCAAGTTCCGGAGAGCGAACCCGCAGGTGATCCCGTCCACAGATTGATCGGCCACCGGGAGTCGGAGGGCGTCGGCGTGGACGAGTGGAGCGTCGGTGGTGGCAGCGGAAAGCATTCCCCAGGAGAGATCTATGCCGACGACTTGGTGGCCGGCGGTTTCTAGGTCCCGGCACAGGTCCCCAGTTCCGCAGGCCAGGTCCAGCACGGTGGAACCGGCCGGCAAGCCCAGTCGGAGGACCGCACGTTGCCGCCAACGGACATCCAGTCGGAACGTCATGATCCGGTTGACTAGGTCGTAGCGGGGGGCGATGGCGTCGAACATGGACCGTACCGCGGCGGCTTTTTTGGCGCCCTGTGGGAGGGGGCATGAGGGATCGGAAAACTGGGCGCCAGAGATGGTCACGGATTCCGTCCGCTCACCGGAACCAGATGCGTTGGTGTTCTCGACTGGTGGGGTGAAGCAGGAGGACCAGTAAGACCACTGGGAAGAGCAGGATCAGTGCCGTTGTCACCGGGTTACCCAGGCCGTACCACCGCAGGCGCCAGACCACAGCTAGTACGGCCGCTAGGACGCCCAGACGCCAGCCCCAGCGACGGTCGTTGGCCAGCCCCCAGGCGGCGGGAAACATGGCCGCGCCCACCATCGCCAAGAAGGGGCCTCGTACCAGGTTGAACAACCCCTCGATGTAGAGGAGCATCGTGGCGCTGAGCAGCGTTTGGGGATGGAGGCGGTTCAGCCAGCTTCGGCCTTGCATGATTGCCAGTCTGTCAGCGCCAAGGTGCGATCCACCCAGATCGGAGGTTCGCCGATCAGGTAGCGGGTTGACGGCGGATGGGAGCAGCCACCGCGATATTGGCCCGGCCGGCGCGGAGTTGGCCGCAGGCGGCGTCGATTTCGGTTCCACGGGTCCGTCGGATTGTGGCGTTAGAGCCATGGGAGCGCAGCTCATCTGCGAAGGTCCGAATTCGGTCGGGAGGTGAGCCGACGGTGGGCCATCCGGGTGTGGGGTTCAGCGGGATCAGGTTGACGTGGGCACCAAGCGGTCGGGCGTAGGCGGCCAGCCGCCAGGCATCCTCGGGACGGTCGTTGGTGCCGTCGATGAGGGCCCACTCGAATGAAAGCCGTCGACCGGTGAACGTCACGTGTTCCTGACAAGCCTCGGCCAGCTCGGCCAGAGGCCACCGCCGGTTGATGGGGACCAGCTCATTTCGAAGCTCGTCATCGGCGGCGTGAAGGGAGACAGCTAGGTTGACGGGAAGGGACTCTGTGGCCAGGCGACGGATACCGGGAACTAGACCCACGGTGGAGATGGTGAGGTGCCGGGCTGATAGCCCGAGGCCGCCATGGATCCGCTCTACGGCCGCCCAGGTTCGGTCGTAGTTGGCCAGGGGCTCGCCCATGCCCATGAAAACCACGTTGGAGATCCGACGCTCGCCGGCCTCGACTTGGGCCCTGACCACCTGTTCTACGATCTCCCCGACGGTTAGGTGGCGGTCGAAACCCATCTGGCCGGTGGCACAGAACCCGCAGGCCATGGCGCAACCGGCCTG
>Ga0066372_10000258_pt1 | contig 19538 bp, 15 predicted proteins | sample Knorr_S15_td_250_FD_77011 | JGI IMG/M metagenome (GOLD analysis project Ga0066372, IMG submission 77011) | Marine microbial communities from Southern Atlantic Ocean transect - Knorr_S15_td_250_ad_251m_LV_A | ecosystem: Environmental > Aquatic > Marine > Oceanic | place: Southern Atlantic ocean... | reverse complement strand
ATAATAGGAATATTTTTGACTAACTCATTTGGTTTCGCGTTAAATTTGAGTTTTGAGTCTTTTATTCTGCCTTCGGTATAAACAATTAGCCCATTATTGAGAAATAAATCAGAGACCCCCACCGCAGCATTGAGCAAACCACCAGGGTTATTTCTTAGATCTAATACTAATCCTCTAAGTGTATTATTATTTTCGTCTTCTAAATTTTTAAGTGATTTGCGTAAATCCTCTACTGTGTGTATTTGAAAATTTGAGATACGAACATACCCAAACCCAGGTTCTATTATTTTAGCTTTGACATTTATTATTGTTATTACGTCCCGTATAATATTTATATTGAAAGGTTTTTCTTCGCCCTCTCTCAGTATGGTTAGTTCAATTTCACTTCCAGGTTTACCTCTCATCATTTTTACCGCTTCCATAAGCGAAATACCCTTAACAGATTTACCGTCTAAACGAATAATTAAATCACCCGCTTTAATCCCAGCTCGCTGTGCAGGCGTATCATCGATTGGCGAAATAACTTTTACAAAACCATCTTCATAACCAACCTCAATTCCAAGACCGCCAAATTCTCCAGAAGTGCCTTCTTGTAGTTCCTTATAGGCCTCTTTATTTAAATAGACAGAATGAGGATCTAACCCCTGTAGCATCCCGTGTATTGCATTTTCCAGAAGCACCTTATCATCTAAATTTTCGACATAATCACTTTTAATTTTTGAGAAAATTTCTGTGAATACTCGGATTTCATCCAAAGGTATAGTATTTAAATTTTTTTCTTGCCCAGAATCTGCTAGAGTAAATTTGTTAGTAATAAAAAAAAGTAATAGAATTTGTAGTATTTTTTTAGATATAAACATTCTCAAGCTCCATTCAGGCAATAATTAGCGGGCTATCTTAATTATTTAATTTTAGTATAATCCTAATTAAATTTACTTTTTTCTTAGCATACTAGTTATTGGGTATTACCTACAAGTTATATTGGAGATTATTTTTTACACCATAGCGATGGATCCAAGGTTTTTTTCCCCTCCCTGATTTCAAAATAAAGTGCGGGGTTCTCTTGTCCACCACTATCACCTACAGTAGCAATTTTTTCTCCAGCTTGAACAAAATCTCCAGTAGTTTTTAATAGTTTCTGATTGTGTCCGTACAAAGTTAAAAATTCATTTTCGTGTTCAATTATGACAAGCAAGCCAAAATTACGGAACCAATCTGCAAAAACAATTCTTCCTTCACTAATAGCGCTTACCTGAGAGCCTACTTTTGCTTCAATGAGAACTCCTTTCCACTTTAGACTAGCTATTTTTTTTTGTTCGCCATATTTTTTTAATAATTTTCCATTTATTGGCCAAATTAATCCCCCCTTTTTTGAACTAAAAGAAAATTCCTTTTTAGTAGAATTAATTTTATCTATTCTATGACTTTTTAATTTATTTAGAAGCTTACCAAGTTCACGTTCGTTTTCTTTTAGAAGCAGAAGCTCAATCCCTTGTTGTTTAATGTATTTATTAATATCTTTTATAAATTTTAGTCTATCCTCACGATAGCTATTAAATCTTTTTAATTTATATTTATGCTTATCTTCTAATGATTCAAGTTTGTAGGTTTGCTTAGATATGGTTAATTGAATTTTCTCAATCTCCTCTAAAGTATGCTTTAATTCTTTTATGCGTTTTGAGCGCGCGTAGTTATCATAATCATAATATGCTATTGCACGAGTAATTTGGGATGAATTCTGCTGATTGAGTAATAGTTTGAAATAATTATATTTACCAATTTTATAAATAGTTTTTACTTGAGAAATTAAAGTTTCCTTTTCTTTATTAAGTATTTTCTGATAATCTTCTTTTTTAAGTTCTAATTTATTAAGATTATCTTTCTTCTTTAAAATTTTATGTTGGATATTTTCTAATTGTGTAAATATTTCACTCGTCATTAATTCATTTTTTTTTAGTTCTATTTGCAATTCGTTTACTTGGCCTTCAGCTTTTTCAATTTTTTTATTAACGCCCACCATACGAGACTGAATTTCCTTCAGTTTTAATTTCTCCTTATGATTTGATTCGTTTCCGATGGCTGGAAATGATAGGCTTAGTAAAAAAAGTAAAGCGTATTTTTTAGTAAATATTACTATTCTAGCGGACGGGACCATAAAAAATTATTTTCCAATAATTGCTGACGTCCTATTGTCTAGTAGCTTTAAGAGTGATTTACCCGTCATTTCTTCGGGTTGCGATATATTCATGATATTTAATAGTGTTGGAGCAACATCTGATAACGCGCCAGTACCAGGCAAAAACTTTGCAGATCTGCCAATATAAATTAACGGAACTAAATTACTTGTATGCGCGGTATGAGGCTGTGATTTAATTTTTTCTGTTGTGTATGATTTTATCTGTTCGGCGTTTCCATGATCTGCGGTTATAAGAATTTCACCTCCTACCTTTTGCGTAGATTCAATAATTTTCCCTAAGCACCTATCAATTGTTTCTATAGCAGAAATCGTTGCTTTAAAATTACCCGTGTGACCAACCATATCAGCATTAGCGAAATTACATATTATCGAATCATATTTATGACTGTTGATTGACTCTATCATGTAGTCAGCTATTTTTTCTGCGCTCATTTCTGGCGCCAGGTCGTAAGTACGTACGTGCGGCGATGGAATTAATACGCGATCCTCACCCTCAAATACACTTTCATCACCACCATTGAAAAAAAAGGTTACATGAGCGTATTTCTCAGTCTCAGCAATACGTAATTGTTTTAAACCAAGAGTAGAAATATATTTACCAAAAACATTTGGCAAAGAAACTGGAGGAAAAGCGACGGGAAATTCATATTCCGCTTTATAAGAGGTTAAACTTATAAAGGTCTTAAGCTTTGGCATTCTTTCTCGTTCAAATGCTACAAAGTTTGGTTTAGTAAATGCTCGAGCTAATTGTCTAGCGCGATCTGCGCGGTAGTTAGCAAAAATAATAACATCATCATCCTCAACGATTACTGGAGGTTCTCCATGTTTAGCAATTGCGGTTGGTGATATAAATTCGTCAGATTCATCTCTTGCGTAGGCCATATCGATCGCAATAAATGGATCACTTGACCTGTAATCAGTTTTGCCTTGACTGATAAGATCGTATGCAAATTTCGTTCTGTCCCAATGCTTATTCCTATCCATAGCATAATAACGGCCAATCAATGAAGCAATATGACCTATATTTAATTCTTTGATTTTTAATTGAACCTTATGTATTGATTCAATAGCACATTTTGGAGATGTATCTCGTCCGTCTAAAAATGTATGAAGATATAATTTTTTAACTTTACACTTTTTTGCTAGTTCCATTAATGCAAAAACATGATCCTCGTGGCTATGAACACCTCCCGCAGAGAGCAAGCCTAACAAATGAACAGCTTTATTATTTTTTGCTGCAAAATTGAATGAATCATTGAGTATTTTATTTTTATAGAATGTACCATCTTTTATGGCACGTGTTATACGTGTAAATTCTTGATCAACTACTCGACCAGCCCCAATATTCATATGACCAACTTCAGAATTACCCATCTGTGTGGCTGGTAACCCTACATCAAGACCTGATGCATTAATCAGTGTATGTGGGTATTGCTCCCAGATTTGGTCCCAAGTTGGTTTATGGGCAGAATATATTGCATTGTATTCAGTATTATCCGTATGCCCCCAGCCATCGAGGACTATCAAAATAGTGGGTTTATGAACTAGTTGCATCACCGATATTGACCATCAGTAACAGAAACGAATAAGAATATTGGGTCGATCAAAGTTTTTTGCAATTTTAATCTGCAATAAATATATAATTGAGGTTGTAGGTTAATCTAAGCAAATACCCTGTTAGGCTTTGAGTTTTAATGACTTTGCGAATATTAACATGAAATTATTAAATACAACACGTTAAATAAATTTGTTATTTACTCTATTTCAATGGTTTTTTCACCACTAGATATGACGTATCATCGTCGATATTCGAACTACTAATAAGAGAATGGCTTAATGGAAAAGTTCCCTGAATTTATTCTAACTCATCCATATTTATTTTCGTTACTTTTTGTAATTCTAACCTTATTAATATGGAACGTTTTTGGAGACATAGTTGGTGGAGTAAAGTTACTGACTACGGATGAGGTAACACAATTAATTAATCGCGAGAATGCTGAAGTGATCGATATTCGTAGTCAGAATGAATTTGAAAATGGCCATATTATTAATGCCAAGAATATTAGTTTGCAAGAATTACCAGAAAAATTAAATAAATTGAAAAAGATCAACAATAAAGGAATTATTTTTTATTGCTCAAATGGCAGTCTCTCACTAAAGGAAACACAAAAACTAGTAAGACAAGGAGAAGAAATGATTTACTGTTTAAAAGGAGGCATCGCATCATGGAAGAATGCAAATTTACCTTTAACGAAGGGTCTCAAAAATGTTTAATAATCATTTTAAGAATATTATATTCTAGATAGGTAAATTTTATGGCTGATGAAAAAAAGAATACTAAAGAGACAGTAGATGGTCAATTTTCACTTCAAAAAATATATGTAAAAGACATATCTTTTGAGACAACAAATACACCGGATGTATTTAAAATGGAATGGAAACCCGTTGTTGATATGCATATAACAAATGAGGCGACTCCATTAGGAGAGGATCTTTTCGATGTAGTATTATCGGTAACACTAACGGTGAAAATAGAAGATAAAACAATATACTTAGTTGAAATTAATCAAGCTGGCATTTTCTTAATTAAAAATTTTCCTGAAGAGTTAATTGGACGTATGTTGGCAACATCTTGTGCGAATATTTTATTTCCATTTGCTCGTGAGGCGGTTTCAGATATTGTAGTTAAAGGAGGCTTCCCTCAACTATTACTCTCGCCAGTAAATTTTGATGCTTTATATGAACAACAAAGGAAACAGGCTTCAGAACAAGCAAAGGAAAGTACAACTCATTAACGGATGTTAATAGAATGACATCACAACCAGTTTTAGTACAAGGCGCTGGTTCCTGGGGAACTGCATTGGCTTTGGTCTTGGCACGAAATCATCACCAAGTTTATCTATGGGATATTGATTTGGATGTGATAAGGGAAATAAAATCAGATAGATATAATAGAAGATATTTACCTGAAATAAAAATTCCTGACAACATTTTACCAATCGAAAAAATAGAAGATACTCCAGTTGAAGTCAAAAAAATAATTAGTGCAGTGCCTTGCCATGCATTACGAAGCAGTCTGAATTTTTTGAAGTCATTATCAATTGAAAGCGTATGCCTCGCGTGCAAAGGCTTGGAGCCAGATACACAGAAATTAGGTCATAAAGTTGTCGAAGATGAAATTGATAATTGTTCGATAGCAATTCTTTCGGGACCTTCTTTCGCTGTTGAAGTAGCTGCAGGATTACCAACAGCGATAACAATAGCGGCTAAAGATACTAAAATTTCGCAAGATTTTTCAGATATTTTCCACACAGACCTTTTTAGAGTTTATGTTGATTCTGATTATGTAGGTGTACAAATCGCAGGGGCAGTAAAGAATGTTATGGCAATTGCAGCGGGAATTTCAGATGGACTAGGCTTTGGGAGTAATGCGCGTTCAGCTTTAATTACACGTGGTTTAGCGGAGATTACTCGATTAGGTTTATCTATGGGGGCTAAACAAGATACTTTTATGGGATTAGCAGGTCTTGGAGATTTAATTTTGACCTGCACCGACGATCAGTCTCGTAACCGGCGTCTCGGATTATTATTAGCTGAAGGCTTAACTATTGATGAAGCGAGAAAAGAAATTGGTCAAGAGATCGAAGGTTTAAATACAGCAAAAGAGATAAGTATTTTAGCAAAGAAAAATAAGATTGAAATGCCAATATCTGAACAAGTTATTAATGTTATAACTTCTCAATGTTCTGCAAAAGAGGCAGCACAGAATTTGGTATCTCGGGAAAAAAGATACGAATCACATTAAAAAAAATTTAAAGAAAGTGAATTTATCAAGTCGAAAAAAAAGAATATTAGATTCATCAAATTTTTACGCAAATAATAGATTTGAGTGGAAAGAAAAGAGTAAATATTTCCACAAAGAGGATGAAAAATATCTTTCTTTTATCATTCCAAAGAAATCAAATATATTAGAGATTGGTTGCGGGGTAGGAGATTTACTTGCATCATTAGAACCGGAAAGAGGGGTTGGGATTGATATAAGTGAAGCTATGATTGCCAATGCTAAGAAAAATTTTCCCCAATTTGAATTTTTAGTCGGCGATGTAGAGGTTTTAGAATCTCTCAATAAAATACAAGGAACTTTCGATTATATTCTTTTATCAGATACGATTGGATATTTAGATGATTGCCAGTCCACGCTTAATTTATTACATAAATTTTGTAAACAAGAAACTCGTATAGTCGTAAGTTATTTTTCATACTTTTGGCAACCTATTTTAAAGTTTGCTGAGATCTTAAGATTAAAAATGCCCCAGGTTGAGTTAAATTTTCTACCAACCGATGATATAAGAAATCTTTTATCGTTGGCAGATTTTGATGTTGTGAAAGAAGAGTGGCGACAATTATTTCCGTTATCTTTTTTTGGAATAGGAAACATTGTAAACAAGTACTTCGCAACGCTACCAATTGTAAGACGTCTTTGTTTAAGAAATTACATTGTTGGCAGATCTCTTAGAAAGGCTAGCCGCCCATATCAGTCTTGTTCCGTGATTATCCCATGTAGGAATGAGAAGGGAAATATTGAGGACGCTGTTCTTCGTATCCCTGATTTTTGCGAAGATCTAGAAATCGTTTTTATTGAAGGCCATAGCGAAGATGGTACATATGACGAGATAAAAAGAATCAAATCAAAATATAGTCAGAAAAAAATAAAAGCGTTGAAACAAGATGGTTACGGTAAAGCTGATGCTGTTTATAAGGCTTTTGATAATTCTAGCGGTGAAGTTTTGATAATACTGGACGCTGATTTAACTGTTTCCCCGGAAAAACTTGGTGTATTTTGGGACACAATTATTTCTGGTAAAGGCGAGTATATTAATGGAAGTCGTCTAATTTATCCGATGGAAAAAGATGCTATGAGATTTTTAAATTTAATGGCAAATCAATTTTTTTCTGTAGTTTTTAGCTGGCTCTTAAATCAACGTTATACTGATACATTATGCGGAACAAAAGCGTTAAGTCGTTCTGACTATTTAAAAATTAAAAATAATCAATCATATTTTGGCAATTTTGATCCGTTTGGTGATTTCGATCTTATTTTCGGAAGTTCAATGCTTAATCTAAAAATGGTAGAAATACCTATAAAATATAAAGCTCGTGTTTATGGCAGCACCCAAATAACGCGTTTTAGAAATGGCCTTCAACTATTAAATATGGTTATGCGTGGCTACAGAAAACTAAAAGCGTTTTAGTCTTATGAGATTGGATTTTTCCATGTTCAAAAGTATTTTATTTGGGGAAATGAATAAAAATAAATCTTTCATTTTTACTATACTCATAGCAATTATTATTATTTCCACATTTCTTATATATGGACAGGTCTATTATTTTAAATTTATAAACTTAGATGACCTTATGTATGTTGAAATGGCAGATAGTAATATCAAATATTACGATAGAACAACTTTAGAAGATATTTCTTCCTCATGGAAGAAGTTTCGGCATCCCTACTATATGCCATTTACGCATTTATCATATAAGCTGGATGCCTTTCTTTACGGAGTTGATAACCCTGGAGGATTCCATGTTACCAATATGTTTTTACATAGCCTTAATTCATTATTGGTTTTCTATTTATTATATGTGCTGACAGCAGACAAATGGAAAAGCTTTTTTGTCGCCATTTTATTTACTGTACATCCGCAACATGTTGAAGCAGTAGCATGGATTGCTGAAAGAAAGGAAGTTCTAGCAGCTTTTTTTGGTCTTATGGCACTTAGTTTTTATATAAAATACACTAAGGAGGATAGAAATCTAGCTACAAGGGAATATTCAAACAAAACTCGTTATTATCTATTAGCAATTCTATTTTTTATATTCTCACTTTTGTCAAAGCCAATGTGGATTACATTTCCTTGTTTACTTCTTTTACTTGATTGGTGGCCAATGGAAAGGTTTAAGCGTAGATCAATTACTTATGTTTTAAAAGAAAAAATTCCATTTTTCTTAATCTCTATCATATTTTTCATTGTTCATTACATTACTTCAGATAATCTTTTGCTTGATATGATTGAAGGCGGGCCAAGACAATATTATGTCCATGCCGTGGATCAAGTTCCTTTTATGCAACGAGTTGGAAATAGTTTTGTGGTTTACATGATCTATTTCTGGAAAAGTTTTTTCCCTTATACTTTTACGGGATATTATCCCTATCCTATGTCACCACTACCATTATGGAAAATATGTGTTGCTGGTTTTAGCATCGCTGCTATCACTTCTAGCGTAATTTTTTATATTAGACAAAAACCTTACCTACTTATCGGTTGGTTATGGTTTTTAGGCACATTGTTTCCATGTATTGGGATTTTAAATACAGGAGGAGAGGGTATTTTTATTGGTGATCGATGGACATATTTACCACATATAGGTTTGTATATAGCGATTGTCTGGGGGGTTTCGTCAGTTATTATTAAAAAAAATAATTTTTATAAAAAAATATTTATATTACTGTCATTATTGATAATTTTGTCTTATGGATATTCTGCTTATCATCACACAACTTTCTGGAAAGACCCTGTGAAACTTTGGTCAAAATCTTTGGAATCAGATCAAAACAAACACTTCGTTCACTTTCTTTTGGGCTCAGCGTATTATACGGAATTTCGTGATATAGATAAAACAATGGAATCTTGGGAAGAAGCACATAGACAAAACCAAGAAGAGCCTTATTATTTACTAAAGATCGGAAATTTACAAAACTCTTTGGACCGAACTGAGTATGCTTGGCATTTTTATAATAAAATACTTTACACTAAGAGAACTAGTAAAAAATTATCAACTATGATAGGTATATATGCGCTCGAACATGGAAGATACTATGATGCAGAGAAATTTTTTAAACATGCAATTAAAATACCTATCCGTTACGAGAACAACAGAACTCATTTTTTGCCGCATTTATATTTAAGTTATATGTATCTCCTTAATCATAGAGATATGGAGACTATCAGGCACTATGAGAAATTTCTTACTGTTTTTCCTGGTGATAGAGATCAAGCATGCGATTATACCTTCCATATTTTTAAGGAGAATATGAAAGCTCTTTATAGGGCGTATTGTTATGGTCCTCCATTGCCAGAAATATTGTAGTTTAGATATTCCTAGGTATTTTTGAAGCCGATTTTTCTCCAAGCTTCATAAACAATAATACTTACTGCATTTGATAGATTTAGAGATCTACTATCTTTTAGCATGGGGATCTTTAAAATTTTTTCTGCTGGAAATTTACCCAATATTTTTTCGGGAAGACCTCTAGTTTCTGGGCCAAATATAAAACTATCATTTTTTGTAAAATCACAATCCGAATAATATCTTTCTCCCTTTGTTGATATAGCATAAAAAGATTTAGGAGAATTTTTCTTTATATAGTCCTCGTAATTATCATAATGATAGACAATTGACCAATCGATATAATCTAATCCAGCACGACGCAGTTCTTTTGCATTGATTTTAAAACCAAGAGGGTGAATTAGGTGTAGTTTTGTTCCTGTATTAGCACAAAGGCGTATAATATTCCCAGTATTTGGTGGAATTTCTGGTTCAAATAGAACAATATTAAACATAGGCTAGTTTTTAATATTCGAAAAATAATACTTAATATGACAAAAACATCTTCAAATGTGAAACAAAAGAAAAAACTTAATATTGAATTCCGCGGTCTAAAATTTAATACCCCATTGGTTTTATTATCAGGATGCGTTGGTTTCGGGGAGGAGTATACACGGATTAATGGTTTCTCAAATACTGATGTTGGCGCAATATGCTTAAAGGGAACAACGCTCGAGCCCCGTTTAGGTAACTCTCCTCACAGAATATCTGAAACTTATTTGGGGATGTTAAATGCAATAGGACTTCAAAATCCCGGCTCAAAAGTGGTAGTTGATGAATATTTACCGAATCTCGATTTTGAAGAAACACGTTTTATAGCAAATTTATCGGGGTCGACTATTGAAGAATATGAAGAAATAACAAGAATTTTTGATGATTCTCCGATTGATGCAATGGAAATTAATATTTCCTGCCCAAATATTAAGAAAGGTGGACTTGAATTTGGGAATGATCCTTTAATGTCAGCAAAAGTTGTCGAAGCTTGCCGAAGGGCAACAAAGAAACCGTTAATAACAAAATTATCTCCAAATCAGACCGATATTGCAGAGAATGCAAGGTGTTGCATTGAATCTGGCACCGATGGTTTTGCTGTGATAAATACAATCACGGGGATGGCGATTGATATAGAAAAACGTAAACCTATAATTAATAATAATCAAGGGGGATTATCAGGACCCGCAATCAAACCTATTGCATTATTGAAGGTGCATCAAGTTTATCAGGTAGCAAAACAACATAATATACCGATTATCGGACAAGGAGGAATACGAACACTAGAGGATGCCATTGAATTTATTATTGCTGGATCAACAGCTATTGGTATCGGTACAGCATTATTTTATGAGCCGTTAGTTTGCACAAAATTAAATCAGGGGATAATAAAATATTTGGATGTAAATGATTTAGATAGTATTTCAGATCTTGTTGGCACACTAGACTTAAATAGTTAATTCTTGTAAAAATTAAATTATTTTTTTTGAGCAATTATCATTGCTTCATTTCTAAACTCTCTTTTTGAGTTTCCAGTTTTTCCGTCCTCTCTGTAGAATATTAATTTCCAGTCATTGAAAAATTCTAATAATTCATTTTTATTCAATTGATAGTCAGGATTTTTTGGTCCTAATTTATCAATTTTATCTTTAATAAATGTTTGATAGAAAATTAGTCCATTAGGCTTTATTGCGCGACGTATATGTTTTATTAATTGACGATCAAGAAATTTACTAACTACTATAACATCGAATGTATTTGGTTCTGGCGGATATTGTAAGACATCTCTGGCTTCACAGTTAATTACTAAACCTAAATCTTTTGAACGAATAGATAATTCTTGCAGTGCTAATTGAGATATATCCCATGCCGCAACATTCAGTTTATTATTTGCAAGGCATATTGAATTAGATCCATATCCACATGCTAGATCGAGAGCAGCGCCTTTTGACGGCAAAAGATGTTGATTAAAAAAAAGAACTTCTGAGGGAGGGGCAGGTGTTTTTATATTAGAACTATAATACTTGTCCCATTTATTTTTAATTCTATTTCTCAATGGCGCCAAAATGATGGACTGAACAAAACTAATAATGTAAATATTTCTAGCCTGCCTAACAACATTGCAAAACATAGAATCCATTTAGCTACATCACTAAGTGTAAAATAATTCTGACTAACTTCTCCTAAACCAGGTCCAAGATTATTTATACATGCCGATAATGCAGAAAATGCAGTTATAAAATCGATATTAGTTGCCATTAGTACCAATAGTAAGATTGCGAATATAACAATATAGACAGCCAGAAAACCCCATATTGCTTCAATAATACGCTCTGAAATTGGTTTATCGTTAATTTTGATAGTAAAGATTGCATTTGGATGAATAAGTCGTTTTATTTCTCGGATTCCCTGCTTAAAAAATAATAATGCTCTAATTACCTTGATACCACCACCGGTCGAGCCAGCACAGGCTCCAATGAAACAGGAAATAATTAGCAGTATCGGTACAAATCCTGGCCAATTTTGAAATTCTGTTGTTGTAAAACCTGTTGTTGTTGCAATTGATATTGTTTGAAAAACACTATCTCTGAGCGCTTCTTTTATTGTTTCGTAATCACCTCCGATTGCATTATAGCCAGAACATACAATACAAATAATTAGTAATATTTTTAAATATGCGCGTAATTCATCATCACCAAGGTATGGTTTAATATTTGCATTTTTAAATGCAAGAAAATGTAAACTGAAATTAATTCCAGATGCTAACATAAAAAATATTGCCACTAACTCTATTAAGTTATTGTTGAAGTATCCTATACTCTGATTATGAGTTGAAAATCCACCAATTGAGACAGTAGAAAAACTATGAGCAATAGCATCAAAAGAATTCATTCCAGCAAGATAATATGAAAGCGCGCATGCTATAGTCATAGTTAAATAAATATACCAGAGTGATTTTGCTGTTTCAGTAATCCTAGGAGTTAGTTTGGTGTCTTTAACTGGCCCTGGTGTCTCAGCACGATATAATTGCATACCACCAATACCCAGCATCGGTAGTATTGCGACGGCCAAAACAATAATACCCATACCTCCAAGCCATTGTAATTCTTGCCGATAAAATAGAATTGATTTTGGTAGGGTATCAATTTCTGCAATAATTGTTGCTCCCGTAGTAGTAAGCCCAGAAATTGATTCAAAAATAGCATTAGTAATTGACAGATCAGGAGTCTTTGAGATTAATAAAGGTATACTTCCTGCTACCCCAAGACCAACCCAAAAAATAACAACAACAATAAAACCATCGCGCAATCTTAAGTCATTTCTAAAATTTCTAACTGGTAACCAAAAGGCCAAACCAGTAAGAAGTATAATTACAAACGCAAGCAAGAACGGAGTAATCGAGCCGTCATTAGTAACAAGCGATATTATTAATGGCGGTATCATCGTGAGACTGAATAGAGAGAGTAAAATACCTAATATCCGAAGAATTACCGCTAGTTGCATAATTATTTTCTCTTGTTGATATATGTTAACTTATAGGAACGTAATATCCACTTGGAATAATGATTCAACTTTTTTTACATGTTTTTTGTCGGACACAATTAGAATCACATGATCATTTGTTTCTATGATCATTTTTTTCTTGGCCATTAACACATCATTTCCTCGAACTATTGCAGCGATTGTTGTCCCCTGTGGAAGTCCTATATCTTGAATTTTTTTCCCAACTACTTTAGATGATGATTCGTTTCCATGCGCAATTGCCTCTATTGCCTCAGCCGCACCCCTTCTTAGAGAGTGAACAACTACAACATCTCCTTTTCTAACATGAGCAAGTAGACTACCTATAGTTGCTTGTTGTGGCGAAATAGCAATATCTATAGTATTACTTTGCACAAGATCAACGTATGCTGCTCGATTTATTAACGCCATTACTTTTCTGGCTCCAAGACGTTTTGCGAGCATTGAAGAAATAATATTTACCTCATCATGATTTGTTAATGCACAAAACACGTCAGACCCATCTATATTTTCTTCGTTTAATAATTCTTCATCCGTAGCATCACCATGTAGCACAATAGTGTTTTTTAACTTTTCAGCCGCACGAGAAGCTTTTTTTGGATCTAATTCTAACAACTTTATCTTATATTCTTTTTCTAATGACTCAGCCAATCTCGATCCTATATTTCCACCTCCTGATATCATGATATTTTTAAGAGGTTTGTCTTTAATTCGAATATGTTGCAGTAGATTGTCCATTGACTTTTGTGAACTAATAAAGAAAATTTCATCATCGGCTTTAATAACAGTGTCAGCATTTGGGATTATAGGTTTTCCTTTACTATAAATAATTGCAATTTTGTACTCGATATTTATATTTTTAAGTTTTTCTTTTAATTCACGTAGCGAAAGTCCTTCTAATACCCCGCTATAGGAAGCTCTTATGACTACCATTTGGGCTTTTCCATCAGCAAAATCCAGAACTTGAAGGGCGCCGGGATGTTTTATTAATTGCTGTATTTGTTCGGTAACTAATCTGTCTGGACTAATGAGAACATCAACAGGCAGCGCTTCTTGAGCAAACAAAGGATGATTCTTTAAATATTCAATTTCACGAATGCGTGCAATTTTAGTTGGTGTATGAAATAGAGTGTAGGCAACTTGGCAGGCAATCATATTTACCTCATCACAATTTGTTACAGCTAAAATCATCTCCGCATCCCTTGCCCCAGCTTTCTCTAGTACTGAGGGATGAGACGCGACTCCGGTAATAGTTCTTAAATCGAAACGCTCACTAATTGATTGCAGTGCAGACGGATTTATATCAACCAAAGTTATATCATTATCTTCATTAACTAGATTAGCAGCTACAGATGAACCTACTTGACCAGCCCCGAGAATAATAATTTTCATTTTAAATTAATTCCTAGTGTTTTTAGTTTTCTGTAGAGATGTGTACGTTCAATACCAATCTCTGTTGCTAATTTACTAACGTTACCATTTGCTTTTTCTAATTGATACATAAGATATGCTTTTTCGAAATTTTCTCTTGCATCTCGTAATGGGAGATCTAAATTAAATATTTCGGAATTATATTGTTTTTGCTGCATTTCAGTTTTTCCTAGATAAGATTCAATTTCTTCAATATTAATAATTTCTTCCGTTCCTAGTATTAGTAAACGCTGAACAAGATTTTTCAATTCACTTTCGTTACCCGGCCATTTATAACCTCGTAAACGATTTTGCGCTGAGACACTAAATTTTCTATATGGCAGTGATTCCGTTTCTATAAATTGATTTACGTAGTATTCAAGCAATTCTGGAATATCTTCATAATGCTCATGTAATGACGGAATATTTGCTGGCAATACATTTAATAAATAATATAGTTCGTCAACAAATTTTCCTTTATTTATCAGTAATTCGAAATCATGACGTGTTGCAGCAATTATTCTCATATTTAAGTCTATAAGCTCAGAACTTCCTATATGCGAGAATTTTTTTGTTTTAAATACATCAAGCAAATAAGATTGTAGTGTTGTACTGAGTTCTCCAATATCATTAATAAATAAAGTTCCTTCCATTGCATTATCAAGATAGCCTTTTTGAATTTGATCATTTACTTCAAATCCAAATAACTTTTTCTGCGAATTTTCTTCATCTAATGTCGAAATGTTTACAGCTATAAAAGGTTTCTCAGCGCGAGAACTAAGCGAGTGAAGATATCTAGCAAGTATTTCCTTATTGGTTCCTGATTCACCCGTCATTAAAACATTTGCATCGTGTTTGGCAATTTGTAATATTTTAGATTTTAGTTCATTAATTATTTTACTTTTACCAATAGGCTCAAGTTTCGAATTTGTAATTTGATTTAATTCTAGATTTTCTTTTTTTAACGAATAGGTCTCTAGTGCATGTTTAATTGTTAATAATAATTTTGCAGTGGAAAGTGGTTTTTCTATAAAGTCGTAAGCACCACTCCGTGTTGCTTCTACAGCCGTTTCGACATTTCCGTGTCCGGACATCATTATGATCGGGGTTTCTTGACTAAACGAATTTTTCCATTCTTTTAGCAAGGTAATACCATCAACGTCTGGCATCCAAATATCTAATAAAATTAAGTCGGGTTTTGTATGTTTAATAGATTGGCGAGCTATAATCGCATTTTCAGCGACTTTTACACTAAACCCCTCATCTTCCAGAATTTCTTGCACAAGACTGCGAATATCTGGTTCATCGTCAACAACAAGAATGTGTCGTTTACTCATTTTCTTATATTTAACTATTTACTGGTAGTCTTATTACAGCACATGCACCATTTTCTTCTCTATTATTTTCGAGCCAAAAAGTACCCGAGTGTTCGTCAATAATTTTTTTCACTATAGCTAGTCCCAGTCCTGTCCCTTTCTCTTTTGTTGTTATATATGGTTCAAGTAAGTTATTTTCAACAAGTGGGTCTATCCCCGGGCCACTGTCCATTATCCGTATCTCAATTATTTCATTATCCTCAATATTGGCTACTTTAGCACTTATTTTTAGTGAATTATCGTGCCCCATTGCATTTGCATCTATTGCATTGGTTAGTAGGTTATTTAATACCTGTCTTAGCTTTTTCTCATCACCATATATTTTTGGTAGATCAGTTTTTATATCTATTTCAATTCTACTTCCATGATTCATATTGCTAAATAAATCTACACCTTCTTGTAATAGATGCACAATTTCTATTTCCTCTTTTTTTGAGTCCGATGACCGGGCATAGTCTGAAAAATCATTCACCATAACCTTCATCGTTTCGACTTGTTGGATGATTGTATTTGTCATTCTGTCTAGCATCTCGACATTATTTGAATCTGAGTTCAAAAGATATTTATTTCTTAGTCGTTCAGCGGCTAATTGTATCGGTGTAAGTGGATTTTTAATTTCATGCGCAAGTCGACGGGCTATTTCACTCCAAACAGCATCTCGTTGACCCTGGACTAAAGCTGTGATTTCATCAAAAACTATTATATATTTGCTCACTGAATTGTTAGAACTTGTTAATATTGAGCCATTTATCATTATAATTTGGTTACCTGTTTTCTCAGATAAAGTTATTTGTTCTCGCCAGTCATAGGTTTTTTCACTTATATTATTTGAAATGCACTCAAAAAAGTTTGTTAACTTTGGGAAAGTATTTATTATATTATCGATATTTTTTTGATTTAGGGCATCAATTTCTATTTGTAATATTTGTGCAGCACTGATATTAGATTTTTCAATTTCCCCATTCTTATTCAATACAATAACACCAGAGGATAATCTTGATAAAATTGTTTCGAGATAAATTTGTTGTGATTCTGCTTCTTGCTGGCTATTTTTTGCGGTATCTCTTGCTTGAGATATTTTATCAGTCATATCATTAAATGATGCTACAAGAAATCCTAATTCGTCATTACTTGGCACGGGTAATTTCGTATTGTAATTACCTTTAGCAATATCACGAGTTCCTTGTGCTAAATCTTTTATTGGAGCAGACAATGTGCGAGCAGAATAAAACGCCGCCCACACCGCACTGAATACACTAAATAGTAAAACCAAGGTTAATATTATTATAAAGCTGAATTTTAGTTGCTCTCTAAGATATGATAATTCTTGATATTCGATAAAAGATGTTTGAACATTAGCTGCAAGTTGATTCATTCTCTCTGATATCGGATACAATGCCTGCATCATTTTTTCTTTTTTATCAATACCAGTGGCTGGGAGATTAACAACCGCCCTAATCATCAGACCTTTATTTTTAATTAAATCTATACCTATATAGCTATTATTCTGTGTTAGCTGGAGTAATATCGTCTCTTCTGGCGTGTTAGGAACAAGGCTTTTTGTATCTTTTGAGCTTGAAACAACAATCACACCTTTTTTAGTTAGCAGAGTTAATTCATTAGCATTAATTCGCTCTCTAATTTGATTAATATAAAATGGCAGCTCTGAATCATTCGATTCCCCCAATTCTTCCGCAATTTTTTCTGTTGTGTTCAGAAGTTCACGCATTCTGACATCTAAAGCAAGACGACTCAATTCAAGTGAATCATCAAGTGCCTGTTCAATTCTTAAATCAAACCAACTATCTATGCCACGATGTAAAAAATCTAAAGAGAAATAATAAACCACCAAAACTGGTGTTACAGATAGTAGTGAAAATAGAATAACAATTCTAACCGTCATTCGTGATCCAATTACTCGATTTTTTAATTGATGTATAAGACGTTTTAAATTTAGTATGATTAAAATACTAAGACTAACTAATCCTAAAGTATTGAATAAGAGTAAGGCTAAGTAGAAACGATCAAATAACTCTGAATTTTGTAAAGTTTTGCTCATCATTAAAAGTGATGAGAGCATAAAGACAAAAAGACATAGCCCTATAAGCGTTATTAATTTACTACCTTTTTTTATTTTCATATTTCCCACCTATACCATTGGCTTGAGATATTCCAGTCTGACGAAAAATATGCACGAGGTCTTAAAGGGCTTGGCAACGAATCTATATCTAAATATAAACGAATTCTTGCTATATATTTTTTATTATTCTTTAATCTATTTTTATCGAATAATTTCATCTTTGATATATTACTAATTGCATTGACAGCAGCATCCAGATTTTTATAATAATTTACAATCCCAGTATTTAAATTAGTTATTAAAAAATTCTTGGTTAGTGGTTTATGTTCAAGTTTATATATTAACTTTTTTCTAAATACAATTTTACTCCAAAGCCATTTACGTTTTTCAAGTAGTTGGAAATCCGCGTGTATTTCAAAAGAAATTCCTTGACGTAATGCTTTATGAGATTCCTCAGTTAAGTTTAATTCAGAAGACGCATCTAAATAAAAGATACTGTTATCAACATAAATGTTTGTTGAATTTATATTTACACCGTCAGCATAAACAAACTCATTTGCATATACTATTAGTAAAATAATAGAGATTATATTTATTTTCTTCATTCTAATTAACATTTAATATTTTTTTGTGAGACATGCATAGAAAAAACCATCCATGTTGTCTTGCCCGGGAAGAATTTGCCTGCCATATCCAGTATCAAAACCCCATTTTTTAATAATTGGTTTTAAGCTACATTCAGAATGATTACCCATAAAGTTTTTTATTAGTTCACGGTTTTCTTGGTTAAAGATAGAACAAGTTATGTACAAAAGTAGACCGTCATCCTTAAGAGTATCCCAGAGCGTTGTTAAAAGTTTCATTTGTAATTTATTAATTTTAACTATTCCATCCATTGTTCTTAATAGTTTTATTTCAGGATGCCTACGTATTACTCCAGCTGAAGAACAAGGTGCATCGAGTAAAATTCTGTCAAATTTTTCACCATCCCACCATTTATCAGTATTTATAACATCTTCTACTTTTACATTCGCATGTAATCCGATTCTATCCAAAGTGTCGCATAATCTTTTTGCACGTATTTTATCTTTTTCAATAGCCGTTAGACTCCCGATTCTTGGTTCTGATTCAAGAATGTGTGCAGTTTTTCCTCCTGGTGCGGCACACGCATCAAGTACACTAAGATTGGGTTTAAGGTCAAGTAGTCCAACCGAAAGTTGAGCAGCCAGATCCTGGATAGAAATATATCCATTTGAAAATCCAGGTAATTTTTCAATATTTTCAGGTTCTTTGAGTAAAACACCATAAGACGAATGTTCTGTTTCTATCCCTTCGATATGCGCTTTCTTCAGTTTGGCAATATAATTTTCCCTATTATCACGAAGTTTGTTTATACGAAGAAACATTGGCGGATGTTTATTATTTTCAACAAGGATATCTTTCCAATTATTAGGCCAATCCCTTTTAATTTTTTTGATTAACCATGCAGGATGCGAAAATTTAATCATTTCATCGTCGTGAATCTTTAAATCTATTTTTTTTGCTTCTCGAACATATCTTCTAAGCACGGCGTTAACTAATCCTTTAGCCCACCCCATGTTTATTTTTGTGCATGTTTCTACTGTTTCTGACACTACTGCGTGGTTAGGGATTCGCATATATATTAATTGATAAAGCCCAGTTATTATTAAATATTTAAGCAGTCGATCTTTCTTTTTTAAAGGTTTTTCAACTAATTGATCGAGGATATATTCTAGTTGTATGTACCAGCGGAATGTTCCATACAGTGTTTCCT